>Ga0210247_100042_pt1 | contig 91149 bp, 58 predicted proteins | sample ChrtobMetP3_16mM_FD_155449 | JGI IMG/M metagenome (GOLD analysis project Ga0210247, IMG submission 155449) | Chrysochromulina tobin associated microbial communities from unialgal haptophyte culture, Seattle, Washington, United States - P3_16mM | ecosystem: Host-associated > Algae > Haptophytes >... | reverse complement strand
CTTGACTTGACTTGACTTGACTTGACTTGACTTGACTTGAAATGGACGCACTATGAATACAGTATGCCGTACACGCGCATTCCAAACCGCCTAAACGGCACGCAATCAGGCATGGCGAAAGTTGTTTGATCCGCCGGCAGTAGCTTCGAGCCTTAGCGGGCGAATCTCTTTGACGGGGCAGTGCATCACCACGGAGCAAGCTTCAAAGCCGTGGGTGAAGAAAAATTATACGTACTATGACACCCTTTTCACTTCGTGGCGCGGCAATTGGCTGGAGCTTGAGGACGACCTTGCGAATCGACGGGAGCAGATCATTGTGGAGCAGACGAATCTTGGTTTGATGTCGGCGCTTCTCCTCACCATCGCAATTCCTTACATGATGGGTGTTCAAGACTTGAATTTCGACTCGACGGTCAACATGCTGACTCGCGAGAGCGAGGACCCGGCAAGCGGTGAGGACATGGCGCGCGCGCACCGTGATGTTCTATCCATCGTGTCGTTCCTCTCCTTTGTTGGGTTCATGCTGTCAACCACCCACTCCGTCTTGACCATGCTCTTCCTGTCCCAACTGACTGGAGTCGTGGAGCCGCGCATCTTTCAAGAGCGCCTCGGCTTTATCAATTCGGCCGGGATCCTCCTTTTCATGTTCGGAGTCCTTTTCCTTATGGTGTTAGTCTTTTATCATTTCATCATCTTCGCCTCCTACGTCGCAACCATACTGGTGGGCGTGATCTCGATTGGAATCATCGTGTGCGCCTACGTGTTTGGCGTGGCGACGAGGCAGCAGAATGTCCTCTTCAACATCAAGCGGCTGTCGTATACGACAGCGCCAACCACGCTGGACCACAAACAGCTCGACGGGTACGCCGTCGAATACTGCGAAAAACCGGATCTCGGCCCTCAGACGATGACAGCTGCAAACCTGGAGGAGTTCATTCGCGACCGCCTTGCGAACGACAAGCGCAAGGATAAAAGTGTTTCACGCCCGTCCGAGATTATGTTCTCCGAGGTGACTACTCGGATGATTGAGATGTATGCGACAAAGATCGTGGATGCCTGCGCTCTACAGGCCATCAAGGACAGCCCGCTCCTAGAGGCGTTCTCTAATGATGATGATAAGCCAAGTGCCATGCTGGACAAGCTGCTTCGCGCCGCCGAGGATGGTGACAAACTGTGCAACTTGATCACAAAAGGCTCGACAGTGGCGTAGGCGCGTAGCAAGCAGGGTTTCTGATGAAAACAGACATCGTGAAGGCCTGCGCTCTACAGGCCATCAAGGAGAGCCCGCTCCTAAGGTCGCTCTCCGATGATGGGCCAAGTACCACGCTGGACAAGCTGGACAAGCTGCTTGCCGCCGCCAAGGATGGTGACAAACCGTGCAACTTGATCACGAAAGGCTCGATATTGGCGTAGATAGTGTCGCGAGACAAGTGGGGAAACTCACCTGATCTCGACTGAGGTCCAGCAAGACCTCCCATATGAGTAGGTCCAGTGTGGGCTTAGGTCAGGGGAGGGGTCGGTACATCTCTTAAGCGAAGTAGATGCATGAATTGACGACCGTGGAGTCTTACCATGTTTGGTCAGACTGCCATACCATGTATGGTCACTCTGTTGTGATACCCTTCTTTGGGTTGTGTCGGAAAAGCTAGTGCAAGCGGTCTTCGCCCACTTCTTCCCAGACTCGGTCGCCTGTCAGGGGATCTGAGGAGCTACTTTCGAACTCTCGGTCTCGCAACAAGTGGAGCGCTATAATGGAGCGCTCTACCGAGCGATACTTTACGACGTTCGGCCCAATGAGTTTTACAGGTCGGAAAAGCTAGTGCAAGCGGTCTTCGCCCACTTCTTCCCTCTCGGTGCTCGCCTGTGGGGGATCTGAGGAGCTACTTTCGAACTCTCGCAACAAGTGGAGCCTCTACCGAGGATACTTTACGACGTTGCCCAATGAGTTCTACAGAGTCGCAACGACGCAACCCCGCCTCATCGCAGCCAAGTTCGCTGGTCAGAGGGGATCCCAATTTACTCAGTGGGCGAAAGAGTACCTCGATGCTGCGGCAGGAAAGGGTGATGAAGACGCAAGCTGGGCTGACTGCTACTTGGGGCATGCCCCCCAGGCCGGTTTGTCTGCTGTCCAAACTCGTCGCCGCACCCAACGCCGACGGGAAAGCTACTCGGCGCTTCTACAACATATGGACGACGACTCGCTCAAGGCTGTGATCCGAGCCGAGGCTGGACCCTTAGCTGTCAATCCCCAAGACAGATCTAATGGCCGAGTTGCCTGGTTAGTCATCCAGCGCGAGTGCGACGAGCCCGCATCTGCCTTTCACATCAAACACCAGGATCTCGTCACCTGGGCCCGACGTCGATAGCCACCGCCGCCGCCATCGGTGCCGTGGCAGGTTCCCTGCTCAACCAGCACCTCGAGGCGGAGCCGTGCTTCACCTTCTATCGTATATCAACACCTCCCGCATGCCAGCGGAATTTGCCTTCCTTGGCAACAGGATCGCGTCTGGCTTGATGACCCCGATGCACGGTCACCACGATGGAGTCGCAGAGATGCTCATCGACAGCGGCGCCACTAGCCATATGGTGGACAACGCGCATAAGCGAGCTCGTGTGTCCCGGGAATCTCGTGCGCGTCGTTCTGCAGCGATCGGGATGAACATGTCTTCAAGACATGTCTTCAAGACAAGTTCATCCCGATCGCTGCCCCCCGTAGGTGATAGCTTGGTTGCCCCGGCAGGAGTAGGGAGGTTAACAACTGCGTCGCATCCCCAGACGGCCTTGCTGAAACGCTTGAGTGGTCCTCGGGATGAGTGTTGTTTTTCCCCGAAAGTGGTGTTGTTTTTTCCCATACGCATTCATGTGCATTCGTATGCATGCGAGTGCATTCATATGCATTTCATTGTTTTTTGCATGCATTCAGACGCGCTGCATTCTACAAATCAGTTGCATTCGAACGCATTTTGCAACCACTTTGAGCTGCTGCATTCTTCCGATGCGAGACGGTTGCATTCTGATGCATTTTCATACCTGCTGCATGACATCGACATGTTACATTTTCATGCATTTTCATGCATCCAGAAGGTCCGCTTCATGTTGATGCATTCGCCACGTGATGCATACGTGGCGTGACGCATTGTAACGCATTTCGATGCAGTCTTAATAAAGTCTTAATAGCTGCATCTTAGTGCATTCCGATTACGGTGCATTCATATGTATTATTGTGCATTTGCAGTGCGTTGCATTCTACATGAGTTGCATTCAAATGTATTCAAATGCCTCCCCACATAAGGTGCATTCTGTCGACACGTTGCATTCTGACGCACTCGCATTCTTACGCATTCAAGTGCATTCAGATGCATTCACTCACACACGCATTCACTAGTGTACGCAGATGCATTCACTCGTGTATGCTCACTCGTGTATGCATTCGTCTGCATTCATATGTATCCGTTTGCATTCGTTTGCATTCGTATGCATTCGTATGCATATGTATGCATTTGCATGCATTCTCATGCCTGCAACTGCAGAAAGATCCAGCCCAGCTTCGACAGCTTCGTGGTGTAGACGGATTGCGCCGAGATGGAGCGGTTCTTGTTGCACACCTAAGTGCACCGGAATACATGATAATGCATCTGAATGCAGCACAGGTAGAATGCAGCACATTCAAAATGCACCAAGCTGAAAATGTATTGGAATGCGTTAAGATGCAGCATGTATAGAATGCAACATACAAAGAATGCACATGAATGCATCTTGTGAAATGAATGCACGAGAATGCAACAAGCTACGAAAATGCAACTAAAATAGGATGCATTCAAATGCACATGAATGCACCTTGTACCAAATGCAGCATTGAAAATGCGTATGAATGTAAGCAAATGCATCAATATCAGAATGCATCATACATGAATGCGTATAAATGCAATAATATGCACTACCATGCAGAAGGTGACGAATGCATTTGGATGAAATGCAATGAAAATGTCAAAAATGCATCAAAATGCATGAATATGCACTTAAATGCGTATGGGGAAAAACAACACCACTTTCGGGAAAAAACAACACTTATCCCCTTGAGTGGAGGGACTTTATGCCGACCTTCAGCAGAATGGCAGGCGTGCAAGATGGGCAACTTCGGGGGACGTCTCGCCCAGAGATTATCCCGAGCCGAGTGCGAAGCTGAAGGTGTGAAAGCGCGCCCCGTTCGCACAGGTGTAACGACGTGACGCCTGTCGGTGCGCCGTCAGGTTCAGAACATGGCGAACGGCTTTGAGTGCCATGTTCCTTGGCAATCGGCTAGTGCTGTGCTGAGGAAAGAAGAGGCGCGTCGCCTTCAGGCTGAGCGGGCCCGCGAATGCCTTTTCACACCTTCAAGTTTCGTCACACTTCTTCGCGCCGTGTTAATGAGCACCACCGGGGCTGGGGCAGGGTACCGGGTAGTTCACACGCGTGACCGCGCATGGTGAGCAAGCCAAGCGCGGCGTCGCAAACGGAAGCAGCTTCCACGCATTGTACCGCTTTCGACAATCATGTGCGACGGCGCCTTGACACGGCGCGGAGAGCGTTGGAGCTGGCAGTGCAGCCTGACTGCAGATGGTTTGAGTTGGCTGAGTTGCGCTGGAAAGCCATCTCGTCCTCTTTCTGCCGAGTGGACCAGATCGATGCGACTACTGAAGATCTGACAATTCGTTCGGAGCCAGTGGTCGTTCTCGACTTTGTTCGGAGTGCAAATTGGCCAGCTGCGACGCAATGGGAACCTGCGTTTCTTAGGGACCACCATCCCGAGCGCCAAGCTGCCCTCAGTGTGGGCGAGGCTTCTGGGGAGGAAGTGCTCGTCCTCCTCTCGGACATGCTTGCCTACTGCCTGGATGAAGCACCTGCGCGGGACGCGACGCCGTTCTACCTATGGGATCCTCGATTTGGCGAGCGTGCGCCTGGGCTTCTGGATGGCTATCGGGCACCAAGCGATCTCATCCCAGAACCCGACCTGATGGCTCTCATGGGTAGCGAACGGCCTCCATACCGGTGGCTTGCCGTTGGTGCGACAGGCTCGGGATGCGACGTGCACCAAGATCCGATCAACACGTGCGCTTGGAACGTCCTTGTGCACGGCTGGAAGCGGTGGGCGTTGATCCATCCCAGTCTGAGCGTCGAGGACGTCTGGGCCCATGACTTAGATGACGATGCGGCCACTGCGCTATGGTTCCTTGAGCGACTGCCGTCGATCGCACAGAAGCATGGCGCTCGGGTACTCGTCGTAGATCAACCGCCTGGCTCCCTCCTCTACGTGCCGGTCGGCTGGTGGCATGCCACCTGGTGCCTCAGCCCTGTGAGCGTGGCGATCACGCACAACGTGGTCACGTGGACGAAATTCTCGTCGACATGGGAGGGTCTGATGCGCGAATCTGGCAGGGGCGTGGCCGGACTCGACCCAACTGGCAACGCGGAAGTCGGACAGGAAGATGTAGATCCTGGCGACCTCTTGGCCAAGCTCACCGCCGCGTATGGGCTGGTAGATGCTGAGCAGGCAGGTAGGTGGCTTTCAGAGATCTCACGGTATGCTGCAGACCACGGACTTGAGCAACCCATAGGTATGGCACGAGTTGCATCTAGCCTTATGTCATAAGAACGGCGGGGTCTCTCTATGCACTCTGGCGCTTTTGGATGTGCGGTGATGTGTGCACTCGGTGCCCTCGGCGTCGTCCGTGTGGTGGCGCGGTGCGCGGCCGGCTCCGGGTTTGGCGTTTGTGTGCAGTGGCTTCGATTACATTTTACATCCCGTACACTTGCAGCACTAGGAACCGTTAGAACTTTCAGGCTTGTCTGGATACTTCAATAGAGTTGTCTCAAAGCTCCTCTCAAGCTTGGCCCGCGTGTTCTGCGGCAGTTGTATGGTTCCCTCCATTGACATCTTTCTTAAGCACCACACGCAATACACTGGCGCTGCGGCCGCAATGAGCAGCCCGCTGACGGCCTTGAGCAGGAATGGCGTGTTCGACATATCTTCGTCGAGCAAGCCGCGATTCGCGTCCTGCCACGCCCCAGCAGGCTCCCGTCGCCACGAAAGGAGGCGCGAAGGTGTGAAAGTCGCTGTGAATATTGAGGGTCGCTGTACACATCGACCTGGAAAACACGTTTCTCCTTTCACAGTCATTGTGTAAAATGCAAGCGTGCAAAAGAGTCTCGTTCGAAAATGTCAGCTGAAGCTTACGACGAGCGCGCGCGCGGCGGCTCGACGAGCGCAATCGCCAGCCAACCCCAGGGCGCTCGATTCGACGCCTTTGACCAGCTGCTCGCGTCGGAGCCCGCAATTGATGAGGTCGCCTTTGTGCCTGGGCCTCTGCATGCAGGCCTGTTTGAGGGACATGACGCGGACGGAGGCGTTCGTGTGGTGCCGCTGCCGCCCCTCGAAGCGGGCATCATTTGTGCGGCGCGCAAGGTCGCCATCGACGTCGCAGCGCTGCCCAAGCTACTGGCCGACTGCCGCGCTGCATGGGTCTCGAGCCGCATGGCGTGGCTGTCCGTGGAGATGGCGGCGGAGACCGCCCCTGAGGCCCAAAGGGCCGCACTCGCGCAGCAGCTCGCACGCAGCTCGCGTGCGCTTCTCTTACTCACCGGTGGTCAGAGCTACACGGCGTGGGCCGACCGCCGGCGCCTGCTGTGTGCTGGCTGGCTGCACCGTGACCGAGTCCCGCAGCACTCCGAAAGTCCTACGACGGAGGTCGACGCGACGGCGTACGAGGAGGAGCTGCGCTTTGCCGCTCTCGTGCTTCGCTCTTTTTCCAAGTCGAACGAGACGTACGCCTAAATACCTCTTATGGCCTCTGAGTGCCTCTGATCGCCTCTAATAATGACCTCTGATGGTCTCCCTCATCAGATACGCCCACCGTCGATGGCTGAGCGCACGCCAAGCGAACGCAGCGCAGGCGGCGCCGGCGGTGCATGCGGCGCCGGCGCAGGCAGCGGCAGCCGAGGGGGAGGCCCGGCTTTGCGCCATGGCGCAGACGAAGCGCAAGTCGAACTACCACGCGGCTCGACAGTGCGCCACGGCCATCCACTGCTTAGCTGCGGCGGTGGTCGCTATGGCGGTGCCTCCCACGCCGACTGCACACGTGGCTCAGGCCGACACCTTAGCCACCCACTCCGCCGGCGCTGCCACCGCCGATGCCGCTTTTGCTGCTGCCACCGATGCCTTCGGCGCCGCCTTTCGACACGAGCTCGAGCGCACGCGGGTTGCGGCAGCACGTGCACCCTCCGACGCCTCAGTGCTCTACACCCGCCGGGCGGCTCTGGAGGCGGCAATGACGGCCCTCCCCCGGCTGGGCCTCGCTCAGCTGGCGGCCGCGCTGCTTGATGACGAGCTTCATTGGGCCCTCGTGCAGATCCGACGGGCGCCCTGGCACGAGGTGCTGTGGCAGCACAGGCGCTGGCTGCTCTGTTGGCGCGCACAGCGCCGTGCCGTCACTCACCAGCCTGTGGTGACGTGGCTCGCAGCAGCTCCGGACGCACCGTCGGCGGTTGCGGTTACGTCAACGGTCGCGTCGGTTTCGTCAATAGTGCCCTTGGCACGAGCGCCTACCTTTGTACCCGCGGACGGCTCCGACGACGCCGAGGAGCAATTGGCGCCGGGCTCTGCCTGCTGGGATCCCGCGACGAATGTGCCGCTGCGGGATGCGACTGCGGACCAGCGTACAGCGGCGGAGCGATGCGCTCTGCTGCACTCGCAGTGGTGTCAGCTGCCGCGCAAGCCACCGCCGGCCCGGGATGGATATTTCGATTGGCCATGTTGACGCGGCAGTATTTCGTGTTGATTAAATGAAGAGGTTGTAAAGTACAGGGCTCTCCATCCGCCCGCACCGTTCAAAAAGCGGGACGGTGTTACGCTGGTCGCGTGATGCGCTGCGAGTTTTACCGGGTCGCGCTGCCCTGAGCACGTAGCCCATTGGCCCAACAAGGGTCCGTTGGCTGTGGCACCACAGCTGCATGCAGCAGCCTCTGGCTCTCCCATTGTGTACACTTTTCAAGTGCGCGCCTACTACCCTCACAATTGATGCGCTGCGCCGCGTAGCCCGCCTCCCGGTCGCCCTTGTGCTGCTTGATCTCGCCTCGCACGCACCCGAGCCAAGCTGCGGTCTCGTCGTTGCACACGGCGAGGCACATGCAAATCTTGTTGCGCGTATCAGCTTGCCGCACCTTGTTGTGGCTCTTGGCATCGACGGCCTCGTTGTGCAGCCGCGCATGCTCTCGACCGCACTCGATGATCGCCACCAACGCATCGACTGTCTTCGGGTCGTTGGCGAGGGCTTCGAGGTGCCGCTGACTCCACATGCCGCGCGACAGCAAGTCCTGAAAGTGCATCAACGAGCGCGCAACGGGCACGCGCGGCGCCAGTTCTTTGGCGTTGGAGGAAGAGGACATGATGCTCCCAGCGACGCGGCGCGGGTGCGACACACACGACCCGAGTGCCCACTGTGCCGGGCCCAGGGTTAACACACGCTGCCGTGAACACAGAAATCATTCAAGTTCGTCTTTCCTCTGCCGTCTTTTCGTCAACAAATTTTGGTTGGCTTCGTCAACGCGCGCGACCCATTGTGCGGTCGGAGGTGCCGCGTTGTGAGTCTCGACACGAGACATGCTGATGACGCGCTGTTCGACGCCCCTCATCGTAGCAAATCTGGTCACCACCATCCTGGCCGATCGCGCCTCGCTCGACTGCCCGCTGCGTCAGATCGGGCTCGATTATGCCCAGATGGTCCAGCCGCAGTGGCGGCCGCTCGCCGCATTCCAGGAACTTGCCGATGCTCTGAACGGCGCAGCTGAGGCGGTTGACTGCCACGTCAAGCCAAGCATGCGGGCGAATAAGAGCACATCCACGCGCCGCGTCAAGACCTTTGCACTCCCGCCCGCCTCGGCCGCGCTCGTACTCTTCGCAGATGCCGTGCGAGGCTCCGATGCCGACGGCGATGGTTCGGAGGCAAAGCCGTTTGCCTCGCTCCACCGGGGGCTGGCGGCCGTGCGCACCTTCCGCGCTGGCAGGGACGCAGCGAGCCTGGCCGAGACGGACCGCGCCTACCTGATGCTGCGCGCGGGCACCTTTTACCTCGGCAGCTCGGGCGCGGGCACACTCCACCTCGGCGCGTCCGATAGTTTCCTGACAGTGCAGGCGTATCCCGAGGAGGACGTGACCATCTCTGGCGGCACGCCACTTCTCGGCCTCCAATGGGAGATGGTGCCCGATGCCCTCCCGAAGCGAAGCGTTTACGAGTTTCGTAACGGCGGGCTCGAGGACGGATTCGATGCCGCGCCGCCCGAGATGCTCACCGTCGCAGAGGCCCAAGCTAAGTGTAGCGCCATGCCGACGTGCGCGGCCTTCACTTTCATCACCTCGGTCTCACCGCCTGGCGTTGAGAAGGTTAAGGTGTCGTTCAAGCACGAGGTCTTCTGGAACCCGTCTGCCGCCGGCTCCACGTATGTGCGCAACGTTGGCTGTGCGCGCAGCCCGCGGTTCGAACTCGTGCGAGCCAGTGGGGCTTCTCGGCGCTCTGTGAGCGGGAGGTGCTGCTTGAGCTTGAGGGGCCGGTGTGCGTTCACAGCGCTTGAGCTGTTCACAGAGGTGCTGCTTGAGCTTGAGGAGCCGGTGTGCGTTCGACTCGCGCGTGTGCAGACGAACCAACAGCCGAGCGCAACCTGTACCGCGCCGACGTGTCCTCAATCGGGCTTCAGCGCCCGATCGATTCGCTGCGTGTGGGGGGTCAGCGGGCTATCCTTGCGCGCTATCCGAATGTGAAGACAGTCGAGCAGCTCGGCGCGATGCAGATCAAGGCGCTCCACTGGGTCCCACAGGTGAGTGTCGTTCATTTCCTCTGATTGCCATCTCCCCGCCAGATCAAGGCGCTCTAAAGGCGCTCCAATTGGTCCCACAGGGCATCACGTACCCCAATTAGAACACAAACCCCTGAGTACCTCTGAGTACCTCTGAGTGCCCCTGAGTACCCCTGAGTACCCCTGAGGAGCGATCCGCTCGTTTCCACAGTCGGCGCTCAATCTGACCAAGACGGCGAATTACACATTCGAGCCCGCAGCGCCCGGAGGCGCCCATCGCAACGACACGGCCGAGAACTTCTTTCAATCGTTCAAGCTCGGCGTGGGCGGCGACTGTGCGATGCGTTTCACGCCCAAGGCCTCCTACTGGTGCTCTAAGGACTCTCAGGGCGGTGGCCCCGGGCCTTACTCGGCGCCTGTGGGGATGGTCGTCACGAACTCGAACGAGTCGCTGCCGCACACGCCGTACGGCTCGGGCGCAGGGTGGGCCAGCGCTGGCTCGGGCGCACTCGTGCACACGTGGCGCGCGGGCCGATGGTTCTCGTGGGTCATGAAGACGATGGAAGGGCGTTTCGACGCTGGCCCCGGCACGACCACGTTTGACTTTTCCCTCGAGGTGGGAGGCAACCAGGGCTCTCGCGGCGGCGACGCCGGACAGGAGTTCTTCGTCGAGAACGTCTTCGACGAGCTTGACAGTCCGGGTGAGTTTTACTATGACCCTTCGGCGCCCCTCACTGGGAAGCCTATGCTTTGGCTCTGGCACAATGCCAGCGGCGCTCCTCCGGATGGCCAGCTGATCGCGCCACAGCTCGTGTCCATCATCAACGCGAGCGGCACCCAGGCGGCACCTGTGGTAGGCATCGGCTTCAGGGGACTTATCTTCCGTGATGCCGCGCCCGCGTTCCTCGAGCCACACGGCACTCCGTCTGGCGGTGACTGGGCCGTCAGTCGCACCGCGGCACTCTTCTTCGAAGGGACTGTGGGCACCGAGGTCGCCGGCTGCCTGCTCACCAGCCTCGACGGCCACGCGGTGTTCCTCTCGGGCTACAACCGCGGCGCCGCCATCAGCGAGAACGAGTTCGTCTCCATCGGCGAGACCGCCATCAGCCAATGGGGCTACACCGACGGCTCACCCGTGCCAGGCATGGGCTTCGACGCGACGGCGGGCAACCAGCCGCGAGGCACGCTGGTGAGCGCTAATCTCGTGCACGAGGTTGGCATCTTCACCAAGCAGAACAGCTTCTACTTTCAGTCGGAGAGCTTCAACAACACGATCGCCGACAACGTCGCGTACAACGGCCCGCGCGCCGGCATCAACTTTGACGACGGCCTCGGCGGTGGCTCCTTAGTCACCCGCAACGTGCTCGCCAACTTTTGCCGCGAGTCGAGCGACCATGGGCCGTTCAATTCGTGGGATCGGCAAGTGTACGTGTATGACGACGCGGCCAATGGCGGCGCGCCGACGGTCCAGAAGAAGAACGATACGATCTCGTTCAACTTCATTCTGGCCAACTACCACAGCAGCATGGCGATCGACAATGACGACGGTAGCGCCTACTACGACACGCACGACAATGTGTTCATCTCGGCGTCGTTCGGCGCGGACTACGGCGGCGACAGCCTAAAGAGTGATTTTGGTGGCCATTCCAACTTCCACCATGCCAATGTCGACCTTTTCTGGAGCAAGGGCTTTGGCATCTGTGACCAGGCCATTGGTTATGCCGATGGGTATTACGACAACTACCTGTACCTCTCGTCCGACGGCAACTATGGCAACGGCCAGCAGTGCACCGGCGGCGCGAAGACCATCGTCGGCGGCAACACGATCTGGTCGCCCACCGGCAAGATCACCGAATGCGGCAAGGACCTCGCTGACTGGCAGGCCGAAGGCAACGACGTTGGCACGAAAGCGTTGCCCTACCCGGCGGATGCGGAGGTGCTCGCCATCGTACGCCAGACGTTGAAGATGTGAGCAGCCGCGTGAAGAAGGGGCATGGGGTTATCTGTGTGACTTGACGTGACTTGACTTGACGAAATTGCCAAAACGGCGCGCGCGCCGCGCGTGAAGGCGCAATTCGCTCAACCGAGGTGCACCGCGTAGGGAGCGCAATAGGACGAGCGCGCTCCGTCCACCTTGCACGTGGCCGGCTCGGTTGCCATGCGTGCGGTCACCCTCCACGATCCACGGCAGATGCTGCTAGACGATGTGCTGGATCGCTTCATGCCCGACGTGAAGGAGAAGAAGTTCTATCGCCGGCGCGTCCTCGGCGACAAGAAGAGCCTCTCCATACCTGGTGACTATCCAGAGCAGCTTGTCACCGACCTCAAGGAGCTGCCGCCCCGTCCGACCTTCTCACCTCGCACGACCCAGTCGATGCCAGGCTCTCCTCGCGGAAAGAACCGCGTCGACCGGGTGAGCGGCGAATCCAAGGCCGGCGGAAGCCCACACCACATCAAAGACCGAGTGGGCGTCATCGGCGGCCGAAATCGTACAGTGCAGATCAATAGCGGCACGAAAACGCTCGAGGCCACGATGAAATCGATTCAGCCGAAGCTGAAGGATGCCACGCCGCTCACCCTGACGACGAAGAAAAAGGGCGAGGATGAGGACGACGAGGCGCGCTCTCGCAAGCCTTCGCGCGCCGGCAGCTCGCGTGGCGATGATGGCATGAACGAGCATGAGCTCTTCTCGCTCCAGCTGATGATGGGCCTGAATGAGGACAATCTGGTCGCGCTCAAGCAGGCGTTCGCCAAGTTCCGCAACGAGCTCGACGTCTACGAGTTTGTCGCTGTGATGCAGGAGCACGTGGGCCACATGGGCAGTGGACTCAACGACATGGACGACGACACGGACGACGACGACGACGACGACGACGACGACGAAGGCGGTGGCGGTGGCGGTGGCGGTGGCGGTGGCGGTGGCGGTGGCGGTGGCGGTGGCGGTGGCGGTGGCGGTGGGGGCAGTGGCGGCGGCGGCGGCGGCGGCAGCGGCGGCCGTGGCGGCGTCGCCAACAGTCCGACGACGATCCGGCGGCAGCTCTCGAAGCTGAGTGCGGAGCAACTTGAGCTCATTTCCAACCTCGCAGAGCTCTTTGCTCAAGTCGACGTCAACGGCGATGGGCACATGGAGTGGGAGGAGCTGACGGCGTATATCATTGACGCTCAGAAGGCCAACCAGGTCCAGAGCATGCCGCTGCCTTCCTTCGCACCCATACTGCCGGTGCTCAACCAAGACAGGCTGCGTTCGGAGCAGATCATCGAAAAAGTCGTCTACCTGCCGGCGTTGGACTACCTCGTCCTCTGCCAACGGCCCTCGCCGGTCGTCTCCATCTACTCGCCCAAGCGTGCCGCCGTGCTGCACGAGCTGACCGGGCATACGGCCGAGGTGCTCGCAGTCGAGTACGTGCCCGAGGCCGGCTGCCTGGTCACGAGCGGTGCCGACCTCGCCGTCTGCTTTTGGGAGTGCCCCGCCAACGTCCAGAAGCCTTCCTTCAAGCTGCGCCAGCGCGCGTCCCTCGCCACCTCGCAGCAGGTCCTCCTATGGGTGCCCTCGCGTCAGTATCTCTTCTCCGGCGGTGCGGACGGCTGCATGCATTGCTGGGACATCGTCGCGCTCGACGTGGCCGAGAAGTGCCTCGGCCATGAGGAGGCGATCACCGCGCTGCTGCTCGTGCGGATGAGCTCGAAGAAGCAGCTGCTCGTGTCGGCTTCGCTCGACACGTGCATCCGGCTGTGGGACATCGAGCTCGAGCATGGCAAGCCGCGCTGCATCATCACCCTCGGCCCACCGCGAGTGGGCTTCGAACCGTTTGGAACTCTCGTCGACCGGTCGGCTGGGCATCATTCAGTGCACAATACCGCAACGCCCGTGTTGCATAAGCGAGGCGTCACGTGCCTTGCGTTCTCGACGCAGAACAAGCACCTGTTCTCGGGGGGCCTCGACCACGAGCTTCTCGTGTGGAACCCGCTCAACGAGCAGGTCATCTGCGAGCTGTGCATGCATGCCGCGCCGCTCGTCGATCTCGTGGCGCTCGAATCTTCGCCACAGCTCGTGTCGGCCGACCTGTCGGGCATCGTGGTCGTGTGGGACTGCCGCTCGTACGTGTGCGCGCAGCGGCTCGTTGCGCCGACGTACAACAAGGAGATCCCGCTCGCGTCCATGTGCTGGGTGCCCTTGCACCGCCAGATTTACACCGCCTCGCGCCGGCTCACGTGCTTCGAAGGTCCTCGAGACTTTGACGAGAAGCTCACGGGAGAGTTCCCACTCGCTGGCGGGCTGTACAACCGGCACTCGGCGACGTTCTGCACCGCCTCGGGCAGGTCGGTCATGGTCTGGGACGGGCGCACGGGCCATCTGCTTCGCACCTACGTCAACGTGATGCCCGCGGCGATCACCGCCATGTGCTTCGACGACCGAGAGCGCAAGCTCGTGGTCGGAGATCACACGGGCCACATCAACGTGCTCAACTACTCCAACGGTGCAATCATGAAGGCGATGGCGGGACACGGCGACGAGGTCTCGGGGCTCGCGTACATCCCGTCCAACCGTTACGTCCTCTCGACGAGCTGGGATCGGAAGCTCAAGCTGCACGATGAGTCGCCCACGGAGGAGGGGCTGTTGCTCCGCTCGCTCGACGCGTGCCATGCGTGCGATGTAACCGTCTGCGCCCTCTCGATCGCGTACGGCCTCGTGGCGACGGGTGGCGACGATGGCTCGCTCCAGCTGTGGAAGCTCGATGAGCGCAACGTGCCCACGCCACAAAAGGAGCTGCAGGGCCATCGGCACTGCATCACTGCGCTCTGCTTCCTCGACCCGCACCCATTGCTGGCCTCCGCCGACGCAGCTGGCCACGTGCGTGTCTGGACCACGAAGCTGGGCAACTTGCTGACGTCTCACCGCCAGCTGCTCCACATACAAAATCAGCCAGATTCGATCTGGAGCTCCGCGCACTTGCGCTGCGCCACCGTGCAGATCAATGCCCGCAACACGGACGGCACCGAGAGCGCCGTGGCGGGCATCTCGCGTGATGGCAAGATCTCGCGATCTGGACGTGTGGCCAAGTTTGTGCTGCCGACGGGGGGTCTCGATTTGGAAGGCGTCGATTTGGGCAAGCCGAGCTCGTCCACGTTTTTGACGGAGACCACCCCGACGCCGACGCCACCGGTCTCCGCGAGCTCTTCCGTACGGCGTCCCAGCCCGCCGCTATCTCGCGCGACCTCGCACCGGACCTCACGCGATCTCGGGGTGCACCTCGGGATGTCGCGCGAGGCCGCGGAGGATCTCGAACGAGCCGCCGCGGCCAGGGCGGCCGCGGAGGCGGCCGCGCAGGCGGAGGCGCAGGCGGAGGCGGACCGGCAAGCCGCAAAACATGCGCTCGTGGTCACGGCGCTGTCATGGGCGGACTGGAAGTCGCAGCTGGTCTGGGGGGATGACGCGGGTCGCGTGTGCGCGTGGGACCTCTCGCCGTTGCTGCTCGTGCTGCCCACGCCCACGGAGGATGTCCTCGAGCGCCTGGCTGCGAGCAGGCCGACCAACGCCGACGAGGATGGAGATGTGGCGTCGGAGCCTGCGCCCGAGACGGCGCTCGGCACCACTGGCTGGGCTGGAAGTGCGGCGGATGGCGGCGGCGCCAAGCCGAAGCCGAAGCCAAAGAGCGATCGGCCCGGTGTGAGTGTGAAGAGCGATCGGCCCGCGACGTCTGAGAGCGACGGCGGCATGGCAGCGAGTACGTGGCTCCTCTCTCGGCTGCAGGGCACCCAGGTTGTCCTCACTCGGCTGTGGAAAGCCCACGACGACGCGATCACCTCGGTGCATCACATGGAGTCGCCTCCCGCCCTGTTCACCACATCGGCGGATCGGCTCGCGGCGGTCTGGGCACTCGACGGCTCCGAATGCTACGGCACGCTTCGCCGCGGAGGTCCCGACGTGACCAAGCGCCCGCAAACCGCCAAGCAGGCCGCCGCCGCCGCACGGACCGCCGCCGCCGCCGCCGCCGCCGCCGCCGTCGCTGCAAGGGCTGTAACATCCGCTGCGGCGCCCGCTATCGCGCCCGCTAGCGCGCCCGCCGCCGATCCTTCGCAAGATCTTCACACTCACACCGCGCCGTCGCACGCTCCGCCGCCGCCGCCTGCCTCGTCGAGCGAGGGCTGGCGCTTACCCGCGAGCGAAGACGATTCGGTCGTGCGCGAGAAGCAACGGCGTCGCGCGGGGGCCATTGGCGATCGAGTTCGATCTGAGGGCTTCCAGAGGCGTGTCCGGTCGCTCCAGACGCCCGAGCCGTCCGAATCGGGCGACTCGGTGGGGGGGCGCCTCGCGACCGGCCCGCCCCTCGCGTACGTGCCCACGACGGCGCGCGCCAAGGAGCTGTGGACGCGCAGCCGGAGTCCCGATGGGTCGCTCGTCACGACGCTCGGCCGACGGCCCCCCGTACGCTCGGCACGGCGCTCGGCCTCCAAGGAGGACGAGGGCGAGGACGACGAGGAGGAGGGCGAGGAGGAGGAGGAGGCGACGGACGAGGCGGAGGCGACGGACGAGGCTGGCACGGCGCGCTCGGTCTCGTTCGCCGAAGCACCGACGGTCGAGGGCGCCTCCACCGACGCCAACGGCAACGTGCCCAGGTTGTCGATGCCAGCAAAGGCGCCGAGGGGGACGAAGACGACTCCGCTCAGCGCACGAGCCGACCTGCCCGCCGACGGCCGCAGCGCGACACTGGAGACGATGCACATGGAGCCGACGATGCCGCTGAGTGCCCGGCCCGACCTTCCCTCTCGCCGCCGACGCCAGCCACCGAAGCAGGAGCCCATCCCCAATGGCGGCGCCGCCCCAGCCGCGGACATGACGCGGGGCGCCGGCAGCCTCACCGAGCCCTTCCTCGACACGGCGGACGCGGCCGGTGCCGCTGGCGCCGACCCGGCGGCCCTGGCTCAGGCCTCTTTCGTCAGTACCGTCTCGTCCGAGAGCGGCGGCAAGGCCAAGCTGCCCGCGGGCTCGGGGCGCGCGGCGGCCGACGCGTCGCCGCGCCGTGCCAAGCGCGGCTCGGTCTCCGACGTGGAGCCGACGAAGTTTGCGAGCGGGCGCAGCTCCGAGTCGGCCGCAGCCTCGAAGCTCGACAACCTGCTGTCTAAATAATGCCTCAAATGCTGAATGTGGAGAATGATTCATACATCTTTTTTTTTTTTTTTTTTTTTTTTTTTTTTTTTTTTTTTTTTTTTGCATACATCTTGCCACGACATCACAGCCGATCAGCGAGGTGAGAACTGACTGAGATGAACAGCAATTCAAGTCTAATTCAAGCCAAACACGCAACCAAGTTTACTATGAATCCCTTAAATATTCATTGTAATAATGAACGAATCCGCTTCGCGTTAACGTATAACCTATAACGACACCGCCGGCAGCGGTGACCGCCGGCCACATCGCACATGTCATGCCACATCGATGGCACCACGCCGGGGCCGTCCACGGTGCAGCCCGGGTGTCGTCCCGTGTCTGCGGGACTGAGCGCGCGACAGATTTTGAGTATGCTGTATGGTAAACGTCGAAACAAAAACATCTCACGCATCGTCGTTGTGTACCGGGCGTATTGTGTCATCAGTCGCTCGCATCCAGCGCGGCCATTTCGGCCACACCGCACCGCGGGCGGGTAAAGCGCAGAGCGGAGCGTGGCCCACCAACCCACCCAAACGAATCCATTACTGCGCTGTACAGACAGCTCAGAGACTCACAGCTGTCTGCTGTGGAGGAGTCTCACTTTCATGCGAGCACACACAGCGAGATAGCACGCGCTACTGCCGGGTCCAATGGAGCGTCGTCTTCTCGGCCCTGTGGAACTGTGAAACACAACCAAGGCGGTGTGGACCACTTCGGGCGCTCCAACGGAAGGCAGTGCTCACCACGACGCGCCTTCGCCCCTCAACCCACAGGTGCACGCCCCCCTGCAAGGTGCAGGAGGGCGGGCCTTCGCGGATGCTACGCGGATGCGCGCCGACAGGCCATGCAGCGCAGTACTCTCAATTGAGCTCGAGGATGTCGCTGGCACCAGCGGTCGCGGGAGCAGCAGCAGCAGCAGCAGCAGCAGCAGCAGAGGCAGGAGCCTCCGGCGCAGCCATTGCTGAGCGGCTCGTGAGTGCCACCCAGGAGTCTGTGCGTACGAGTATTGCCACCCACTTAGAGCCGCTCGCAGTGATCGATGCAAGCTCTTCAGCGGGCATGTAGAAAGTGGCCTCGTGCGCCACATCATTCCAATGCACGACCGAGAGCAGGTGGCAGCTCCCAGGCGGGCTCTGACGAATGAGTTCACGGGCATGACCCCCGGAGGCGAAGGGCTGCTCCAAACGCCGAAGCAGGGCATCCACGGGTGGGAAAGACGGATCTGCGATCACCAAGCCCACGACCGGAGCGGCTATCACCAAGCCAGTGCGATCCATGGGAATCCAACTCGGTCTCAGAGGCACTGTGTGCTTGCGAATATGGGCTGCGACTGCCCCGCCGGAAAGTGGGAGCTGCAGACGAGCATCCCAGACAGCCGCTAGAGTGCTTGCCTCGAGCTTGCAAAAGGCGAGGTCGACGATAGCCGAGGCCCGCCCGAGGCAAGGATCCGATTCGGGCAAGGTCAAGGGCGAGCTCGCCGGCGGGACGGCCGCCGTGCGCAGCCGCCCAGCGAGTATGGAGTTGAGGAAGTCGATCAGCCAGTGAGCCGGGCAGCCACGCAGCTTCAAGCGCTCGACGGCGCGAAAGACCGTGGAAAGGGTGAGGGGGCAGCTCTCACGCGTGTGCCTTGAAGCGTCGCGCAAGGGTGGGAGCACACAGGCTAGGAGAAGTCGATGGAGCCATGAATCCACACTCGGGCGGCCAGCCTGCCTGAAGCGCTCGCGGCATTCACCGCTGTCGCAGGCGCACCATCGAGGCTTGCCATCTCGATCCATGTGATCGCCGGAGACGAGGCGAACGCCGAGCAGCCAGTAGTCTGAGGGGCGTAGGGCAGTGGAGGAGAAGACATACTGCTCGAGTGAGGACCAGAGGAGTGTATTCAACAGCAGCTCGTGCTCGAGCACGGCCGGCTCAACGGCCGGCCGCTCCTCGCCATCACCATCATCACCGTTCCTGCCGCCCCGACGGAGTGCTGGCGAAAAGTAGAGGAATGCGTTGAGCATCGACGTGTAGTCGGGCACATTTGAGAGATAGATCCGGTCGAACGTGCGTAACGGCGCGCCATGGCCAGTCACTCGTTCGAAGGCGGCATGTGCGTCGCCTACCTCCAAAGAAAGCTTGACCTGGCCGCCAGCCAGGAGGTCTGCCAAAGCACGCGCTGCAGGGCGGAAGGTGCTGATTGTACTATGAAAGAGCGACCTGCCATCGAGAGGCCCCAGGCCAGTGGCAAGCTGCTTGACAATTTGGAACGGTTCGAGACAGAGCTCCTGCGGCTGGCAAGGCTGGCCTCCGCATTGGGCACCGAGGTACGGCACGTCCACGAGCGTCACATTCGGGTGCCACAGCTGTCCCAGCCGTCCCGAGCGCGCACGCAGCCGTCCCAGCTGCTTCTGTGCCGCACCGTCATACTCTTTGGCCGAAGCCACACCATTCGTGCCGCCGTACGATTCGCATCCGTGAGCCGTGCGCCACGAATCGGGCAGTGGTAGCAACTTGGAGCGCGCCCAGAAGACGAACTCTCGCTTGTACTCAGCCGACAAGCTGCATGGATCTCCACTTGAGCTCGCGCGATCGATCTCAGCAAACTCGGGCGAGTTGGCCATCGAGAGCATCGCCGCACGCTTCTCTGCGGCCGTTGCGCCCGGCACGCCTGGCATCGCCATGAGCGTGGACTCGTCGCACTGCTGGACATACTCTATGAAGCCGCGACGGCGCTCCTCCTCCATCGCAGCCGCTGGGGGGCGCCGGCAGTGCCAGCATAGTCCCTAGTAAGCTCGCTTCCGTCGTCAGGGCTCACGTTATACATCGAATCGACAAGCGGCACGGTCAGCAGCGGCGACGTCGCCCAGCCTTGGAACACGCCACGCAAGGCCCGCCACGTCACCTCGCTGCAGGACACCAGAGATGGAGGCGCCTCTGAAGATGCGAGTCGGTGGATCGCGGTGCTGAGGCGCTCATGCTGCTCCGGCGGGACGAACACGCCCAGGTAGACATAGTACAGCTGGAGGGCGGCCATGGCGGCCGGAGAATTAGGCTCCATCGAATCGGCGCCCCCGCCAGCGCCGTGTCGAGCGTCTCCTCCAGCGAGCGACACGCCAAGGTCATGCAGCAGCGTGAGCAATAGCAAGTCACGAGCCAGCGTTTCGGCCTTCACATCGTTAAGCGTCATCTCGACCGGAGGTGCATGCGATGGCAGGCGGCGACGGAGGTCGATCAGGGTGGACAGTACATGCCGCCCGTCGCCGACGCCGCCGAAGAAGATGCGGACGATGCGGCTGCCGTCCAGCGCCACTCGATCAGCTTGTTCTACGTGTTGCACAAAGCGCCCACCAAGAGCTGACTTTGGGTCTTCGTTGGAAATCGTATAGAACTCACAAGCCGCCATGGGCCCGGCACGACAGGACGGCAGCTCGGACGCCTGATACGGGCAGCAATCGGGCGCCTGGTCTCGAATCCGGTGCAGCGCGGCCTGGAGCTGCGCTGAAGTAGTGTCCACTTCCCCACTTACCTTCCTAAAAGACTCAAGCGCTTCGTCGTACTTCCCGGCATATGCCTGCGCCTTGGCGAGGCGACAGTACAGCTTCGCCGCTGCATCTGGCTCGACGTTCAAAAGCGCGTCCGCGACGTCCTTCTCACAAGCTCCGTAGTCGCCCACCTCCAGAAAGGCCGCTGCGCGGTTGGCTTTTGGCCGCGAATCGCCTGGCGAGATAGCAGCCGTGTACCACTCGATCGCTTCGTAGAATCGCTTGGCAGTAAACGCGGCGTTGCCACGCTCCCGCATATCCGAGACACCTGCATCGGCGAAGGCAACCAGGTTTTGTGCCTTCAGCTTGATCATCTCACCATCTGCTGTGCGCACCACATGCCGTCCCGATGTCTCGTCGAGCTGTCTGATCTCTACAGCTGCCCCGTTGAGGGCCGGACGGCTCTGGAGCCCTGCGACGATTTTGTAATGTGGCATCTCTGCAAAAGGCTTTGCGCAGCGCTGCGTCCTGGCCCACGCATCTCCTCGTCGGGCATGAAAAGGACAAGTGAGGTGTGAATTCTTACAGAGAGAACTGTAACTTACCAAGCTACCTACACATTGGCAGGACCCCCTGAATTCTTACAATCCCGAGGCTACAAAAATGGTACTAGGATACTCTAAGTTCGCTATACATGGTCACAACTTGATGCGCACGCAGAAGTTTCACTGCGGGGTACGGGTGGAAGGGCGTCGTGCTCGGCGCCGTACCGCCGTGGTACTCGTAGCCCGCATCGCCGGAGAGTGCACCAAGCTGCGGCGCCTCAAACGTGTGTTGCTTGACGACCGCCGGGGCCGTCGGTGGCGCTCCCGACATGGCGCCATCCTTGTCGACTCGGTCGCTCTCCTGTGCTGCTGGCCATCAATCGAGCGGGCGCGGCTCGGAAAGAGCTGCATCTGGCCGAACCTCATATCGAACCACGTAAGCAGGGTACGCCTTTTGATAGCGGCACACGATGTATTGCCGGCCGTACTTGTGGCCCTCGTCGACAAGAAGTTGCGCCTTCTCCTTTTCAGTTGGCGAGCCTGACAAACGGACAGCTTCAATCTCCGTCACGCCGCGGAGATCATCCTCGGTGCCCGTCCACGAATCGTACGGGATTCCGGTGCGCTCGTCTCTGGGCTCGCGCTCCAAACCTCGTGCGAGCCTAGCTCCATAGTCCTTGACGTTGCCCAGCACGACCTTCGCCAGGACGATCTCCTTTCCACCCTCTTGTGCCACCCCGGGCCTCATCACGTCAGAGTATAGCGCGTGCTCGGCAAAGTAGACCCCAATGCCATACTTGTTGCCGTCCGTACCACGGAGCGCGGTTCCGATTGAGTATGTCGGATCGAACCCGTGCTCGCTCATGCACACAACGTCGGCAGGCGTGTTGCCGGTGCTGTGCCACAACTCGCGCTCGTTGCTCTGACCGCCGTTCTTCCGCGCAACCCCTATACGCTCCAAAGAATACTTGCGCCAGAGTTGCGCGTTCTGCACGCGCTTTAGCCCAAGGATGCTCGCACCAGGCAAGCCCTTGGCCAGCAAGCTCGCCACATGCTCAAACTCAGGATTGGGCGCCGCGCTCACAAGTGAGGGCACCTCCACAAGCCGAGGCTTCTCCACGTCAGCACCCGCCTCTTCATCCCACGCGTCTGGAAGCGCCATGGACATCAACATGTGTGCGTGTTGGGCAGAAGAAGCTCGACTGTGGAAGGAGCTCGACTGGACAGAAGCAGCTCGACTGGGGAAGAAGCTGGACTGGGCAGAAGAAGCTCGACTGGCCTCCGGTACAGCAGCGGCGGCTGCGGGGTTGCCGACCAGTATCAATCGGAACTCGCGTTGGTGCGGCACGACCCCTGGCTGACTGATGATCGCCGTGCGCAGCGAACGCGATGAGCTCGGCCCTAGCTCGACCTCGCGTGGGATCATCTCGGACTGGCGCGTGTTGCACCATGGAGCGAACGTGACGAAGAGCTCTGGACAATCCTTCAGAGCGATCGTGACTGCCTTGCCACGACGAATGGTGACCTCTTTGTCATCGCCGACCTTGCAGAAACCGTAAAAGTGGTCGTTGTGGGGAGGGTCCTCATGCGCCGGGTGCAAGACGAAACGGAGACTGCGAGGGGCCTCGGGATCGGTGGACGCAAACGCTGCCACGCCCACCGGTCGGTCGATGTAGGTTCGTGTAGACACAGCCCACGCAGCAGCTCCCGTCGCCACCAACAGAAGGGGCGCGATCTTCCACACGGAGAATGAGGTCACCTCGACCTCGGCGTAACCATCGCTCCAGAAGCACCCACCTTCGACGAGCCGCATCTCGCTGTCCGGAGTCTCTGCTCGATAGAAGGCGAGGTGCCCCAGCTGTTCCGCAGAGGCGCGGTGCGGCATGCGCAGCAGAAGCGGGGATGGCACGTCGCCACCATGGGTGGCGGGGCCGGCAGCGGCGCCCGCAGCAGCGGCGGTGGGGTGCGCGACGATGTGGAGAGTCTCGCTCAAGGCACCCGCTGCGAGAGGATGGTCGCTCGGGATGAGCTCGACGCGGAACATGTCCGCGCGTAACGGCCCTCCCCGAGAGCGCGAGGAACTGCGCAGCTCAACACCGTGAGGGAGCTGGAGGACCGACGTGGAGGCTTCGCCCTCAAGCCGTTGAGCGTCTCTACCGTCCAATTCGGCAAAATAGTGCACGTAATCGGCATCTGCGGGGCGTTGACCTTGCGCCACAGACGCCACCATGTCGGACGAGGCCACCGGCGTCGCCGGGCTTGCCACCGGGGGCGAACCACTGAGGGGGTCTGCCTTGCGGGCCGCTACGGCCGCTGCATTTGCGACTTCTTTGACGCTGAGGCGCGTGGTACCACGGTAGATCTCGTACGCCGCGTCGACGGTCCCGGCTGGCTCGTTCGTGATCCACGGATGTTCCTCGACTTCTTTGACGCTGAGGCGCGTGGTATAGTCGATGGTGAGCATGCCGTCGAGAAGGGACTTGAGAGCGGGCGAGAAGGTGTTAAGGTGTTGTTGCCTGTACATCTTGAAGGTGCTCTCGCAAACGCCGATGCCCTTGCGCTGATCGGCGGCAAGCGTTCTGAACCGCCGGCAAGTGTCCTTGGCCTCTTCCACGGGGAAAAAGCCCGACACGAGAGAGAAGGTCACGATCCCCATCGCCCACACGTCGAGCTTGAGAGGCGAGTAGCTTGGCTGGTGGTACACCTCCGGCGCTCGGTACGCAGACGCAGGCCCGCCCGCCACGTCGGCGACGGCCCTCTCGATCACGTGGCCGTCCTCGCCAATCTGGGCGGGCCAGGGCAGGGGCGCGTGTCAACCACTCGTGTGAGAGGAGGCCATTCATGGCGTGGAGAGGACGACTAGGGGGGAGGGGGCGGGAAGGGAAATGAGGGGAATGAGATGGCGTGTGTGGGAGGCTAGGCTTACCTCGAGCTCCATTGCCGAACCAAAATCGATCACCTTCACGGCATTCGGGTCGGCCGCATGCAGCATGATGTTCTCGAGCTTAAGGTCGCGGTGTACTATGCCCCTTGAGAACATGTGCGCAACGGCCTTGGCAAGCCTCGAGACGAAGGGCCATGCCGCACCTGCCGAGCGACGTGTTGAGCGACGCGGTGAGCATGAGGGCCCTTTGTATGCAGAGCCCTTTGAAGGGTGAACCGCAGCGAATATGCGCCGGAGATTATCCGGGAGCTGGTCAGGGGCGCTTCAGCAGCAGGAAGCGGGCGGTTGTCGATGCGTACGTTCACTCAAGCGGCCACAGTCATTGAGGTGGTCGAAGAGCTCGCCACCCGTAGCCACCTCAAGGAAAAGCCAGCCCGTTGCGGCCTCCGGGGCCTCAACGCTGCCGTACAGCTCGATGATGCTGCCATGTTTGCCTACTCTTTGCAGCATCGCACGCTCCTTCTGGAAGTTCTCGATCTCTTGCTGGGTTGCAAGTCCGAGCTTCTTGGCTGCGCAATCCTTGGGTGCCTCTTCGCCGGTCTCACCCCTGTCCCTGCCACGATACACGATGCCGAAACCACCCTCTCGAATTGGGCGCGAGATGTCCACCACCCAACGGCTCTCGGGCTGCGTGTGCGGCACCGGGGTCCAGTTGGGTCGAGTTGGGTCGAGGAGAGTCCGCATAACGCTCATCACAGCCTGCGCCTGGCTGCTCAGATAGCGCATCTGGAAGCTCTCTGAGCCCAGTAGACTGAGAGGCACCCATGCTGCAGATAGAATCCCATGTAGTGGCAGCAGATTTTCAATGCCTTCTGGTGGCCGCCGCAAATGCTGGATGCGCTCTGCGAGCTTGTCATCTGTCGTTTCAGAGACGAACAGTGCCATCTTGGTGGCTCCAACCCACGCAACGTGCGATGGTGGCGTTGTAGGCATTTGTGCTAAGCCGCCTGTCCCGTCAATAGCTTCCTGGCATGCGCATTCCCAGGCGCTCTCTTCCATGCGATTGCGTTTGCCTGCAGGGAAGCACAGAGTAACTTGTGCGCCGGGTTTGCTGCGGTCAAAGAGCATCAGCGCGCGGCCTTGATTCGTGAGGACTACTGAGGCCGCATGAAATCCGCGGACTTCGGGCTCACGAAGCGAGCCGACGTAGTCTTCACTCGAGATGGGTGCCTCCCTCTTCAGCTCATTCTTCAACGTTTTTAGTGCAGCTTGCTCACGTCGAACCTTAGCCTCTTGTTCGCCATGCCAGCCATCAGGCCATGTACGCAACGCCTCGATCAGCCAGGTAGGCATGTGCTTATTCAACCAGTCGTCGTCGCCGCCGCCGCCGCAGACGTTGAGGCTCGCAACGATATTTGCAGCAAGCTGATCGTCGTCTTTTGAAAGCTTACCCGTGATCACGCCAGTCTCGACGAGCCTATCAACGTCGGCCTCTGACGAGGCCGGGGATGGAGGAGCCTTGGCCTTGCGGATCGACGACCTCATAAGGCTGGCGATCTCGCGGGTGATCACGCCAGTCGCGACGAGCCTATCAACGTCGGCCTCTGACGAGGCCGGGGTTGGAGGAGCCTTGGCCTTGCGGATCGACGACTTCATAAGCTTGGCCATCTCGGGGGTGATCACGCCAGTCGCGACGAGCCTGTCAATGTCGGCCTCTGACGAGGCCGGGGTTGGAGGATCCTTGGCCTTGCGGATCGACGACTTCATAAGCTTGGCCATCTCAGCGGTGATCGCGCCAGTCGCGACGAGCCTGTCAACGTCGGCCTCTGACGAGGCCGGGGTTGGAGGAGCCTTGGCCTTGCGGATCGACGACTTCATAAGCTTGGCCATCTCAGGGGTGATCGCGCCAGTCGCGACGAGCCTGTCAACGTCGGCCTCTGACGAGGCCGGGGTTGGAGGAGCCTTGGCCTTGCGGATCGACGACTTCATAAGCTTGGCCATCTCGGGGGTGATCGCGCCAGTCGCGACGAGCCTGTCAACGTCGGCCTCTGACGAGGCCGGGGTTGGAGGATCCTTGGCCTTGCGGATCGACGACTTCATAAGCTTGGCCATCTCGGGGGTGATCGCGCCAGTCTCGACGAGCCTGTCAACGTCGGCCTCTGACGAGGCCGGGCAGCCGGTCCCCGAGACCGCATCCTGCGAGGCAGTGACGTCCTTGGAGGCCGCAGCAGCAGGCTCTGGGGCTGCCCAGCCGGCGGCCTGCCGCTTATCGAGTGCGCCAAGGCGTTTGGCGCGCACGTCTGGCTTTTCGGGCGCCGGGCCATCGCTCGTTAGCTGGTCCGCCTCGCACCGCTCCGAGTCCGACATGTAAAACCGAGCGGCGCAAAGATGCGGGAACATCAAAAACAACTAACATGTGTGGAAGGAGTGCCGTGTATCAGGACGCCTTGCCGACGTCTGTGCATGTATCAATCGACGAAACTCATTTGCTGATTACCACGTCATCGACAGATGTCCAGCCTCTCCGCTCTCGAGAAGCTCGTCGGCGAGCTGGAGGCCAACCCGCAGAAGCTGCACGCGCCGGAGCTGGGCTTCTTCAAGGCATACCTCACGAGGCTGGGGGCGAAAATCCCCGCAAAGGAGGAGAAGAAGAAGGAGCACAGCCATGGCCATCACGAGTCCTCGCATCACGAGTCGTCGCATCAGCACGCGCCGGGGGGCTGCTGCGGTCACGACCACGGGCATCACGACCACGCCCATGAGCACGCCCATGAGCACGCCCATGAGCACGCCCACGGCCATGACGACGACGACGATGACGAGCCCGAGCCGGCCGACCCCGACCTGATGACGGTCGACACGGACGCGCCTGCGGCCATGGGGCCCGAGGAGGCGCCCGAGCTCAGCGACGCCGACTACGAGAAGGTGGCCGAGCTCAAGTCCGCGGCGGCGGAGGCGGCCTCGAATGGCGATCACGCCAAGGCCATCGAGACGCTCACCGCGGTGCTGCAGCTCACGCCGTCGCCGCTGCTGTACGCCAAGCGGGCCGACAGTTTCCTAAAGATGAAGAGGCCGAACGCGGCGGTGCGCGACTGCAACAAGGCGCTCGAGTCCAACCCCGACTCGGCCAAGGCGCTCAAGGTGCGCGGCTCGGCGTACCGGTACCTGGGCGAGTACGAGAAGGCGCAGAAGGACCTGGCGACCGCGCAGCGCATCGACTACGACGACGCGGTGGACGGCATCCAGAAGTTCGTCAACAAGCGGTGTGTTGAGCGCCAAGCGCGGCTGGCCAAGAAGGCCGCCAAGAAGGCCGAGAAGGCCGAGGCCGAGGCCAAGGCGCGGCGCGAGAAGGCGCGGGCCGAGTACGAGAGGTCGAAGGCAGAGAGCAGCATGCCGAGCATGGGCGGCATGGGCGGCATGCCGGGGATGGGCGGCATGCCGGGGATGGGCGGCATGCCGGGGATGGGGGGCATGCCGGGGATGGGGGGCATGCCGGGGATGGGGGGCATGGGCATGCCCCCAGGCGCTGCGGACATGATGGGCGAGCTCATGCAGGATCCCGAGATGATGGCGGCCATGAGCAACCCCAAGGTCATGGCGGCGCTGCAGGGCTGCATGGGGAACCCAATGGCTGCCATGCAGTACATGAACGACCCCGAAGTCGGCCCTGTGCTGGGCAAGCTGATGGGCAAGATGATGGGCAACCCGGCGATGGCGGGCATGATGGGGGGCGCGGCGGGCGGCGGCATGCCGGGCATGGGCGGCATGCCGGGCGGCATGCCCGGCGGCGCCCCGAGGGGCGGTGCCACCAAAGTAGATGATGATACGCCGAGTGGCATCGAGGAAGTCGACTGATCGGAGCGTGCCGCGAGTCGCTCCGCAGGCAGCGCTCTGCAGGCAGACCATCGCGCAACTCGCATGGCGGCGTCGCTGCGACGGCGTGCATGGGTGTGGGCAGACGCACGCAGAGGGGCTCGACAGGGTGCAAGGGAGGCGCAGACTAAGGCGCAGACAGGCAGAGCTGGCGGACCAGGGGGAGGGGGGGCAGCAGGGGGAGGGGTATGCCTCGCGCGCTCGGGTGACGTGCACGTAGTACGCATGGTGAGCGGGCTGTGGAATGGAGATGCGGCTGTGCCACAGTGGAGCATGCTGTGGCAGCTGCGTGGAGCAAGAACCGACAAGGAGATCGACCGCGTGCGCCGTGGAATCCTGAGCGTAGCTATCTTGAGCGCGGGTCCGACGATGACCGGACCCAGGTCGAGGACCCAGCAGGACGGTCGGGTACTCCCCCGGGCTGAACTCCAGGGTCGAACTCCAGGGCTGCTCGTCGTGCGACATGTCGTGCGATCTCATTAAGATAGTGTGTGCGCGTGCGCGAACCGAACTGTATCCAACGCGGGTACCGCGGGGTACCTACGAGTTGTACGAATCTTTTCCCGTCCCTGGCCCGCCCTGCCCCGGTGTATTGTGCACCCGACCCGCTCCCCGGCGCGGTGGGCCCGCGTCGCGTTGCCCTCCGGTACCGTACCCGGCGCGACCCCGCTCGGGCCTCGGGCTCGGCTCGCGAGCCCCCGACCCCCCGTGCCCCGAGCGAGACCGCGTGTCCGTGTGACGCGACGACTCCACTGGACACTGGTGGACCCCTGCTCGGACCCGACCGACCCGCGAGCGTCCCGACCGTCTCGCTTTGCGTCTCGGGACGGCTCCGGCCCTGCCGGTCAGAGCTTGAGCACGTCACGACGTCAGAGCCACTCGACTGAGGCCGACACCCCGCGCCCGCGACAGTCACACTCACTGCTCACTCTGTTCCCCGTTCCGCGCCCGTTCGTCATGCGAACTAAGATGTGCAAGATGTCACTCGAGCGGCCTCGCATCGGCGAACCTTCACTCGACGGCCTCGCCATCGGACGACTCTGGAGCCATTTCGTTCACCTTCTGCTTCTTCGCTGCGCCGCCGCCCTTGTGCGTTGCGGCCGCCGAGAGCTTGATCTTCTTCTGCTGCTTGGTGATGGCGAGTGGACTGATGCCGCGGAGCTGTGCCTCACGTACCATCGCATACAACCGGTCGCGCTCTTCATCATCGATCGTGATCGACATCTGGGCGCCGAAGACCTTGCCGCTCTCGATGGCGATCAGCTTCGCTGCGAGCACACACGTCCGATCATGTCATAACATCTTGCTTCTTGCAAACATGAGATCTTGCTGTCTTCATGTCATCTTGCATGAGTGCACACACTCTGGCTTGGATGCATGCGTTCGATCGGGCGCGCTCTTACCCATGAGAAACTTCGGCAGAATCTCAGCGTCCTCATTACCCACGCAGAAGCGGTGCGGCTTGCCATCCTTGATGCTCACACCAAAAATGCACGACGCGTCGGGCACCTTCGCCTCGTCGAACTGACTCTTGAGCATTGCCTCGTTGAAGGTCAACTCGGCGGTGAACGTGTGGGCGGCATGCAACTCATCCGCATCCATCATCATGATCGCCTGGTGGCGATCGCTGCGCACGCCGTAAAGAGCATCTTGCTTCATGATTTCAGTCTTCGCTTCGATTTCCCGCGACTTGACGTTGCTGAACGGGCAGCAGGATGGTTCTGTCATGCATGCATGCTTCTGCCTCGCACACCATCCATGCATGCGGATACAACAGTAGGCTTCCTCAGGTGTTGATGACGGAGTCAATTGGACTGTCAACCTACAGACCACCAAAAATTCCGGGCGGCGTCTTTTACCTCGCCATTCCTCTTTGCGATGTCGGAGCCTCTCCGCATGGTGCGCGCCAAGAAGGCCGAAGCCTCGTGGCGCCCGGGATCGCGCGTGATGGACGCAAATTACGACAAGCTCGGCGAAGGCCTCGTGCGCCGGCTCCTCGAGTCGCCGTACCCACTGCCCGAGGTGGACGCCGAGGGTCAACTCCAGCGTTGGGTGCCGACGCGCTGGGTGATGAAGGCTGCTTGGGAGGCGGTGCACGGCAAGCAGTGCGCCCTTGCGGCGCTCAAGCCGGGATGGGCCGTTTCCGCTCAACCCGGGGTGAGCCAAGAGTATGTGGTCGACCTGTACCGAAAGCTGACGGGTGACTTTGGCTCGCCCTCGGAGGAGATCTGCGGCACGGGCGAGCGCGCGCACGGCCGGTGCAGTCGCTCCTTCGTCTTCTCGGCACAGCTACGCCAGTGGTTGCACGAGGTGCCCACCTTCGTGCAGAACCACGTGCCCGCGGGGTGGATGCCCCCTCCTGACGGTCCTCGGGACGAGCCGCTTGTGGTCGACGCAGCGCCGCAGCCGTACATGCCAGAGAGTGGGCCCGGATACACGTGGCGTGCCGTCGAGGAGCCGCCGCCCTTTGCGCTCGAGGGCCCGCCGCCGCACTATGCACCGCCGCCGCACTATGCACCGCCGCCGCACTATGCACCGCCGCCGCCGCCGCTGCGCGCGCCCTCGCCCTCGTCGCGCGCCTCCTCCGCACGTTCGGCTTCGCCGAGCGCGTCGTTGCAGCGCTCGGCGGCCGCGCGGGTTGCGGCCGCGCGGGTGAACTCGCCACTCCGGCAGCAGCGTTTGCCCGCGCCGTTCTCGCAAGGTGCGCGCTACGAAGCAGCCACGATCAGGATGCAGCCGTGCAGCATGCAAGTGCTCACCACGGCGCGCCGTCGCCCCTTTCCCCACAGGTGCACGCTCGGAAGGATCCGTTGGCAGCCACGCGGCCGACGACATTCGTCCGGAGCGTCTACTTGGCGCACTCGCGGCAGGCATCCGTGCCAAGCTGCACGAGGACTTGATCCGAACGCACGACCTGTTCCGCGCGTGGGACCGTGATGAAGACGGTCGGCTTTCGGCCGACGAGCTGCTCGCAGGCGCCGCGCAGATCGGTATGCCCGGCCACGCGTCCACGTGCACGACGAGTCCTCGATCGCCTCTGATGGCCTCTTGATGGCCTCCCTCATCAGGTATGCCCGTCCACCCACACGACGAGCCGCTCGTCCATCGCGCGCTGCGCGAGCGCTTTGGCGAGCGCGCGGCGGATGAGTCGGGAGCGCGCGCTGGCCCGTCGATCGACTTTGCCGCCTTCGCTGCGTGGCTCGACCCGCACTCGTCGTACCGCAAGAAGGTGGCCGGCAGTTCCTCACAACTCGGCGCACACGTCTATGGGCAAGGCAGCGCGTGCACCACCCCCGCCTCCGCCGCCGCTTTCGGCTCGTCGGCGCGTCGATGGGGCACGGGAGGGCTGGCGGCAAGACCTCTGAGGGAGGCTGAACCCTCGGCCCTGGTGCCCTCCCGCGAGGCCCTCGTGCCCAACTCGCCGCCGCCGGGTCAGCTCACGCTCGAAGTGCATCACTTCCTGCCGTGCCAGAAACTGCAGCGCGATGGCGCCGTCGAGTGGCTTCAGGTGCAGACCGACTTCCTGCGCCTGTGCTACCCGCCCATCTCGACGCCCTCGGCGCGCAAGGAGCCGGGCAAGCCGGTGCTCTGGGCGACCCAGCAGCTGATCACGATCACGCCCGGTTCGGAGGGGTGGAATGAGCTCGGTGCCGTCCTCGCGAGCGGCATACCTCATGAGGCCGAGCTGGGGCTGCAGCTGGTCGAGACGAGCCGAGGCCTGCACGTCGGAACGGCTGTGCTCAACCTCGCGGATCTGCTTCGATCGGGGGCCGACGTGAAGCACGCCGAGCTGCCCGTGCAGGCGGTCGGCGCTCCACAGCACCAACGGCTCCTTGGGCAGCTCTGTGTCTCGCTATACGCCATCAACACACTCTCTCAGGCCGCAGCAGACGTCGGCGCCGCCGCGGCGCAGCCCAGCGCGCGCCGTCGTGGAAACGCCGCCGCATCAGCGCGCAGCCGCACGCCGCCGCCGCCATCGCGCCTCGGCGGCAGCGCCGGCGCCGGCCACCCTTTTTCACGAGGCATGCCGACGGGCGGGCAGGTGTGGGAAGGCGAAGGCGCCGAGGGGCCGGGCGGCTACTATGCCGACACCTATGCCGACACCTATGCCGACACGCCCCGTGACGAGCGCCGTGCGCTGTGGGACGGCGGTGCATGGGATGGGGTGGACCTCGGGGAGACCTACTACCCCGCCGCGCCCGACACAGGGCCTGAAGGGCCCAGCGACATTCCACCGCGCGTCGCCGCCACCTTCAGTCACTTTGACACCAACCGGTCGGGGTACCTCGACTATCGCGAGCTGCGCGCGGCGTTGCAGCACTACGGGATCGACACGAACGTGCGAGCGGCCATGGACATTCTGAGTGCCTACGACGCCCATCCCGATGGCGAGCTCGATCTAGACGAGTTCGCACAGCTCGTGTGCGACATTGAGGAGCGCGGTGGATTTTGGATGGCTGCGCCTTCGTCTCAACCCGTCGCGCCGAAGCGCCAGCCTCGCCAGCCCTCCCCCGTGCAGGCGAGTGCTCAGTACGGCGCCCCTGCCACGTGGCGCATGGCCTCGACGCCTGCTCCCACCTACCGGTCGGACGCCTCGAACGAGATCTGCAAGCTCGAGAGGCGCCGACCTCCCACTCCACCGCGGGCGCCCGCGCCCGAGCCGCCGCCTGCGGCGGTGCCACCGCCCGCCGTCGCGCCACCCGCCGTCGCGCCTCCCGAACCCTCGCCGCCCGCCCCCTCGCCGCCCGTCGCGCCCCCTGCGCCCGCTCCCCCCGCCATGAGCTCGGCGCGATCTCTAGGATGGTCGTTGGGCAGCGCTGCCTCGAGCGCGGGCGCCGGCACGTTCGCGAGCTCGGCCGACTTTGCGGGCGAGCTCCGAGTGCTCATGGGCGGCACGAGCGGACTGCCCTCGGTTGGCACACCATCCGGCGTCTACTATCAAGGAGCGACCGCGCGCCTCACGTGCGACGGCAAGACGATCGAGACTGATTTGCTGCCCAGCGGCACGATCCACCCCACGCAGCAGTGGCAGGCGTACAATTTGCCAGTCGAGGCCCACGTGGCGCTGCAGGGCAATCTCGAGATCGAGCTGCGCCCATGGCTCCCATCGGTTCGGGAGGGCGGCGGCGGCGCCATGCCGCAGTCGCTCGGACGGTGTGTGGTCGCGCTCGTCGACGTGCGCGAGTTTGGCTCGCTTCATGGGCCCTTCCAGCTCGAGTATCGTGGCGTCCTCACTGATGTCTTACTGCACATGGAGGTGCATATTGGCCCCTGATTGACACTGATTGACACTGATGGACACTGATGGACACTGATGGACACTGAGTGCATATTGGCCCCTCGGCACACTGTAGACCCCACTCGAGATGATGAATGATTGCCACTGATGACCTCTGATGACCTCCCTCTTCAGGTGCATTGGAGCCCTTCGGCCCACTGGAGACCCCACTCGATGTCCGCGCGCTGGCAGCCGACCGGCAGCCAGCCATCGCCGCTGCGCTTAGGCGTGCCGCCGCGCGTCGGCTCGCCACATCGGCTAGCAGGCAGGCCGATGCAGCCGCCCGCCTGGCAGGCCTACATGCCGCCGCCGTCCGCCGGCTACGACAGGCCGCCGCCGTCTTCGTACGATCCGCAGCATGCCAGCCACTGGCCCGCGCATTTGCCCGACCCTCGTCCGGGATGGATGCGGCATGGCTACTCACCTGGGCCCGACTTTGGGCGCCATGGCGGGCACTCATACAGCCCGTGGAACGTGCTCGAGGCGGCGCGCGGTCCACTCAGCCCGGCCGCTCTACGTGAGGTGCACACCGACATGGACCGGCTCGATCGCGCGCTGCGGGAGCGCCATCCCGAGCTCGTCATTCCGGGTCCCACCAGCCAGTGGCCGCCAACGACCAGCGACAAGGGCGCAAAAGACGCTTCTCGCGCCAAGAGCGCCGCCGCTGTTGGCCCATTCGACCGCATAGTGCACCTGACGCTCCTACGTGAGGAGCGCACAGCCGCGCTCGAGGCGCGCCGACACGGCAAGCACCACCCAAGAGGTCTATTTGGCCCCAAGACGGACTACAGCGCCTCGTCGTCGCCGCCAGCGCGACTTGCGGCCCATTCTGCCATCGCCACGATCCGCGTGACCATCGGGCGTGGGCGGGAACTGGCGGCTAAAGACTTGGGCGGCACGTCCGACCCGTTCTGCGAGCTGTGGGTGGGTCACGGGCGTGAGACCAACGGACGCTACTACCGCACCACATGCAAGCCCGCAACGCTCAGCCCGACTTGGAATGAGAGCGCCATCTTCGATGTCGAGGCGACGAACGAGCTGCTTCACCTGGTCATGTTCGACAAGAACAATATGAACGCGCACACATTCATGGGCGACGTCAAGCTGGATCTGAGCGGGCTCGTGCCCGGTGGAGCGCCCATCGAGGACTGGTTTCGCCTCGAGCAGCCAGCGAGCATCGAAGGAGCTGTGACGGGCGAGGTGCACCTGACGGTGGCTCTTGAGGCCCATGGCGAGCGCTGGAAGCCGGACCGCGCAACGGACGTCCTCGAGGAGCTCAAGGGGACGTTGCTCACCGAGCTAAGTGGGCACCGCATCACCGATGCCCTCAGCAAGAAGCGGACGATGGGTGGAGGCAGGCCCGAGGATAAGATCGTAGCTCTTGCCCGACCACTGGGCAAGCTGCGCATGGTCATCAAGGAGGCACGAGATCTCATCGCCGCGGACGAGCCGAGCCGAAACGGCTTGTTTGGCGCCAAGCTGACGCAGGGCACCTCGGATCCGTACTGCTCGGTGCATCTGGAGCACTCTGCCTGGTCGACCACGACGGTGGAAAAGACGTGCAGCCCGCAGTGGACCCAGGACGGACCGAGGGAGATCCCGTACGCGTCCATCGACTCTCTGTTGCACGTGGTGATCTTTGACTACGATTTCGGCAAAAAAGACGACTACCTGGGCGAGGTGCTACTGCCGCTGAGCGCGCTGCAGGCGCACGACGGCGCCGGCGAGCTCGACGCGTGGTTCAAAGTGCAGGCGCCGCTCGATCGCCAAGGCGAGCCGGTCAGCGGGCAGGTGCGCATGGTGCTTAAGCTCATCGACGATGACGACGCAGGAGGAGGCGGAGGCGGAGGCGGAGGCGGAGGTGGAGGCGGAGATGGAGGCGGAGGCGGAGGCGGAGGCAGAGGAGGAGGCGGAGGCGGAGGCGGAGCCCCCCCCAATCCCAGCAAGGCAAGCGCAGCGGGGCCTTCGGAGGATCCACCGACCCCGGGACGCGTCATGTCCAAGGGGCTCGCCAACACAGGCAAAGGGGCCGTGCCAACTACCAAGAACGTGCTCAAGGGCGTCGGGCCACCAGCGCCAGCGCCAGCGCTCGGCGACGAGGTCCAAATCGGTACCTTTTGGCGAAGCGTGCTCGCTCGCGCGCCGAGTGCGCCGTCCGTGTACGACCTGTCGGCCGCGAGGTACGCCGAGGACGTACGCGAGCGCATGGGCAGCCACCGCGTGCGCGAGGGTAAGATCTTCCAATTCTTCGGACGCGGCGCGCAGGGTGTGGGCGAGAGCATTGGCAGCGTGCCGCCCGAGCATACGTCGCATTATCTGACGCTCAAGCTCCTCCACGGGGCTGACTTGCTCGCGGCCGATGACAACGGCGCCTCGGACCCGTACTGCGACATCCACGTGTGGTGCCCCGAGGCGCAGCTCACTTGCGAGCACATGTGGCGCTCGAAGACCTGCCATGAGACGCTCCAGCCCAAGTGGGACAAAGTTGACTGGGGACGTGCGCCGCTCGTGAGCGAGCGTGCCCTGCTCCACCTCGTGTGCTTCGATTGGGACCGGCAGGGCAAGGATGACTACCTCGGCGAGTGCCTGCTCGACTTGTCGCACTATGCTGATGGCAAGCCGCATCAGCTCAAGTTGTGGCTCGACCAGTACGATAAGGACGCGTCCAAAGACGCGATCACAGGCTGGGTGATGGTCGAGATCCAGCTCCGGCAGCCGGCAGCACGAAAGGCCTCGAAGGAGCTGTGACGGGCTGACGGTAGCACGCGACGACTGGACACGTGAGAGGCGCGGGGGGCGTGTCATGGGGCTCGTCAAAAGAATGAACATTTGGCCAATTAGCAGAACATTTTACAGATTTTTTGGCCGACGCATTTTGGACGGCGTCGCAAGCGCTCTCACATCTGCGCGCTCGTCGAGCTGGCCTGCAGCATCAGTTGACGGCTGCAGCATCCGTTGAGGGATCGGGATGTCGATCTTCTTGGAGGGGCTGGCTGCGATGGGCAGCTCCGAGAGTCTCCGATCCTTCCTCTCCTCTACGTGCGAATGGAAGGACCAGGATGTGGATCTGAGTTGCCACTACTACGAACTGGCCAAGGAGCAACTCATGGCCATCCTACCGATCACCATCCTGCTCATGGCGTGGATGTACGTTTTTTTCCAGGAGGGTATGCCTCCCAGCACCGAAATGATCTTCGGCTTGAGCTGCGCGGTCGTCGGCCTCGTCTTCTTCGTCGACGCCCTGCGTGTCACCATCATGCCACTGAGTGACCAGCTGGGCGTCGAGCTGCCCCAGGTGCTGCCGTTGCCGGCGATCCTCCTCGTGGCGTTCATTCTGGGCGTCACGGTCACGTACGCTGAGCCAGCGATCGCGTCCCTCGCGCCGCTCGCGAACAAAGTCGACCCGGAGAGGGCAGCTTACCTCTACTGCGCGCTCAAGGAGAACACGCAGACGACCGTGCTGATGGTGGGCATCGGCGTCGGGTTGGCCGCCATTCTGGGCACTCTGCGTTTCGTCAAGGACTGGCCGCTGCTCCCGCTCATCTTTTCGACGTTGCTGCCGACCATGGGCCTTTCGTGCTACATGTGGTGGGGAGACCCTCGGCTGCGGCCGGTGCTCGGGTTCGCGTGGGACTGTGGCGGCGTCACGACGGGCCCCGTGACCGTCCCAGTGCTCCTTGCCCTCGGCATCGGCGTCATGAAGACTGTCAACGCTCAGAAGGCGGCCGAGGCCGCGCTCTCTTCGGATGCACCCGCTGAGAAGAAGGAGAATGCGCTCGAGGGCTTTGGCATTGTCACCCTCGCCTCGATCTTCCCTATCATGATGGTGCAGTGCTACGGCACCTACCTCTCCTTCACGCAAGACGAGGACGACATCATCACCCGAGGCAAGGCCGCCCGTTGCCAGATGAGCCCTATCGCGGCCCGCGGTTGTGGAGTCGAGTACATTGAGCCGGAGCTCGGGTTCTTTGATGTGACTCCGGGGGCACAGGTGCGAATCTCCGCTACATCTCGAGCCTGAGCGCACATGTTGGAGCACGATCCCGGGCGCGCAACTCTCTACCAGGGCACGCGCGCCTCGCTCTCCTCCTTCCTCTCCTCCTCATACCCCCTGGCATCTCCCTGCATCTCCCTCGCAGATCTACGGCGCCACGCGTGCCGTCGCTCCCCTCTTCCTCATCCTCCTGTTCCTCGTCAAGGTCGTGCTGGGCAAGCCGCTCCCCTATTTCACGTTCTTTGTGAAGAGTACCAAGGTACACGCTCGCGCCCATCTCCTCCCGCATCTCCTTTGCATCTCTCTCACCACTCTGACGCATCTCCCTTGCATCTCCCTTGCATCTCCCTTACATCTCCTTTGCATCTCCCTTGCATCTCCCTTACATCTCCCTTGCATCTCCCCCCCATCCCCCCAGCCCTCGGAGGACAGTAGGAAACTGAAGAGACAAAAGACCTCGCTGAAGACCTACATCCCCATCACTGTCATGATGATGAGGCATCATGGACTGGCCGGCTCTACAGTCGGGCAGTCGGCTCCTGCCCATGTTGGTGACGAAACCGGCTTCGGCTCCAATGTCGTGATGATTGCCGGCATGTTCGAGGGCATCGTGGGCATGTTCTTGTTCAATGTGGGCCTGACGCTTGGGTTCTCCTCTCTCGGCGGCAATGTGGGCAGCCTGATCCCTGCGTCCTACATGGACCTTTCCGAGAACCCCGAGCTGTGCGATACGGCACTGCTGCCGGAGTACTGCACACGATCCCCGCACCACCACGCCGACGACCCCACATGCAAGAAGCCGGACTATTGCTCAGAGAGCCCGTACTTCCCGCGCACGTCGGGCATTTTCATCGCCTTCCTCGTCCTCTTCCTCCTGGGTTTCCTTGCGACACGCGCCGAGCCGGGCCTCAACGTACTCGGTGGGATTGTACAGCACCTGTCCAAGGGCAGCTTCTCGAAGAATATGCTCGTCTATGCAGTCTCGTTCGGCGTGGCGATCGGCATGGGCGTGGGGGTCTCCAAGATCCTCTTCGGCGTGCCCCTCATCATCATCCTCCTGATTATGTACTTCATCGCCCTCTCCCTCTCAGCGGCCTCCACGGAAGATTTGCGATGCATCGCATGGGACTCTGCCGGTGTCACCACGGGCCCCGTTACCGTGCCGTTCGTCCTCTACATCGGCGTCGGCTGCTCCCTGGCCTCCTCCGCCTCAGAAGGCTTCGGCATCCTGGCGTGCGCATCCGTCTTCCCGATCTGCTCCGTCCTCGCGATGGACCTCTTGAACAGAACACGTGAACAGACCGCGGCGATCAAGGTGCAGGCGGTTTTGCGCGGCAGACAGGCGCGCGAGAAAGAGAAACACGCGCGCGAGCTGGAGATGCATTGAAGACTCTTGAACGGAAAGGGGCTTCAATTGTGGCCGCGCGACGAAGCATGCGAGCTCCGAATGCGAGTCGCATTCGTCTCACCGCCATCGCTATGTGGGTTCGTCTCATCGCCATCGTTATGTGGGTTCGTCTCATCGCCATCGTTACGAGCAGAGGAGAAGAGGAAGGTGCACAGAGGAAGGTGGTGCAGAGGAAGGTTCACAAAGGGAAACCGTGAGAGGTTCTTGAGCTCCTGGGGCAACGTACATGTTCTGGCGAGGTGCCCTGAATAGGCCGATTCCAGGCCAATGCTGCACTGCCACCGTCGTCTGAGGATGCAAATGAGCGTGGTTGCGGTGAGGAAACCGTTCTGTGGCGAGATGAGATCTGAACAAGCCGATGCTGCACTGCCACCGCGCGGTTCCGGGTCTGAGGATGCAACTAATGAGTGTGGTTGTCGTGGGGCTGGGGGTGTGCATGTGGCGCACTATCTTTCTTGTGGTGTGCAGGTCGTGTTGTGTCGCCCGGTTTGGTGCCGCGGGGTACAATTTTCGACCGCGTATTGACCGGGTGGCGCTTTTGAGCGAGCTGAACGGTGCGTTCTGTTTTATACTGTTATAACTTCGTAACGTCGTTAGGCGTTCGAGAACCTCATCGTAATGCTAACGTGGCGCTCGGCGCGGTCACATTCGACTTTCGGCTCTCCTAAGCTGAGGAGAGCCTCTCGCATGCCCGCTCGAGGATTATCCGTCGCGTCTCGCAAAAGTCGCGGGCGGCCGCTTCAAAGCCCACCGCCCCCACCTCGGCTTGAGGATCGCCCGCTGTGCCTGCCAGGAGCTCTTCGAGCGCCACGCGCACGACCGCATGCAAAGCGCGCCGCGCCCGCAGCGCGAGCTCACCAGCCGCAGCCGCGTTCGGCGCCGTCCCTGCCCTAGCGCTGGCGACGAGATCGCTCGCGGAGAGACCGGGGGGGAGTTCGCCGGAGCGCCGAGCTGCGAGGATGAGCGCGAGAGCATGAGTGGCCTCGTTGGGGGCGCCATCAGCTGCGAAGACGAGACCCGCACGCTCAATGTCGCCCAAATCGGCCAGCAGCTGTTGCTGACGCAGGAGGAGTATGCGATGATCTCCCTGATCTCCCTGATCTCCCTGATCTCCCTGATCTCCATGATCTCCATGATCTCCCTGATCTCCCTGATCTCCCTCTGAAGTGGTCGCCTCGGCGACACCAGCGCCGCCGTCGGCTGCGCCCACCGCAGATGCTTCGCCCTCCGCGCCTGCAATGGCCTGCATGCCGATGGCGATGGCCCCAAATGGTAGCTCGAGAGAATCCAAACTGCCACGATCTGGCGGCAGCACAAAGCCATACTCAAGCAGCAGACGCTCATTGGTCAGCGGAGTGCCGCTCCCGTAGTCGATGAGCACTTCGGTGCCCGCTTGCAGATCGCGGCTTGCGTAGAGCGACACAGCAAGAGGGTCGGCGCTCGCGCCCAACGCCTCTCCGGTAGGAGCATTGCGCAGCTCGGCGTTTGCCTGCACCGATGGAGCGTAGTTGGCCAAATCGATGATCGGGAGCAAACACGCCGAGTCGCCCGCCTGTCCTCGAGAGCCGCGCACGCGGTATGCTCTCGAGCCGGCGATCGCCGAGGCCCAGCCGAGCTCGTCGAGTGTCGGTGCCTCGACCGACGCCACGGCGGCGGCACGCCGGAGTGTAGCATGCTGCGCACGCAGTGCCGCACGCATGGCCGTTACACGCGCCGCCGTCGGTGGCCAGGCTCTGAGCGCCTCGGAGGCCTCGGCAGTGTAACCGGGCGCAAGGCAACAGCTGAGGGTCTCAGGCAGAAGGTCGAGGTACGGAGCGAAGGGTGATGCTGCGCCACGCTTGATCTCGGACCAGAGGGAAATGCCGAGCCGCAGGCTTCTCATGGCGACAGGCGTGGCATCGAGTAGCACGCTTAGAATACTTCGTCCAGCTTCGCCGCTCGCGGTGCCGTCGCTTTCGCTGCCCTTAGATGCCGAGCCCACACCGAGCTGCAGTGCACCAGGCAGCGTCAGAAGCACGGTGCCTGCAGGCACGACAGTCCAGTCAGTCCAGTTCATGCAGTCACTCGAGTCAGTTCAGGGATTCCATTCATGTCCCTCAGTGCACTCAGAGAAAAGGTACCTGCAGGTACGTCAGTCGCCGAAATCACGAGGCCACGCGGCCGCTTGGCGCTCTCTACGGAGAGGCGAAGTGCCTCGCTGACGTACGCGCCACCTCGTGATGCCCACTCAAACAGTGCCGCCGCGGGGTCGTCTTCGACCAGCTGTGAAGCTCCACCAGCTTCCGAGGGAGACGCGCAGCGCAGCCACATGCTTTGAATGCCATCCGGTGCGGACGCGGTGAGGGCAAGGCGCTCCCAGCTCGCCGCAAACGAGGCAGCGGCGTCGGAGAGCACGCTTAGTGCAGCGCCCTCGCTCGTGCAGAGCCCGCGAAGTGCATCCAGCGTCGCAGCCTCTGCCTCGACGATGCCAGGCAGCTGCTTCTCGTCGGGCCGCACGCACAAGGCGAGGACTGACCAGTGCGCGTCGAGCGTCTCCACCAGCGAGAGGGTGGTCGCTCCACTCCCATTTACTGGGAGCGAGACGAAACACTTGGTGTTCGCGCCTCGCGGAGCGCCGCCGAGTCTGAGCGTCTCGATGAGTTGCCGCTTAGCCCGCGGGTAGTCGGAGAGGTCAGCGGCCACCATCTCCTGCGTCGCTTCCTGGAGCAGTTGCAGCTGTTGCCGGCAGAGCTTTCGTCGGGCGACTTCGTCGCCTTGGATGGGCACGGCCTTCAGCTTCTTGCCCGACTTACCATCGGGCACGATTGTGAACGCATCAGCGTCCTTCAATAAGGCCTGCCACGTCTTGGCGAGCATCATGCCCTTCGCTGGCGGAAGCTCCACGAATTTGCGCGCGACCATCGCGCCCACAAGAGCGCATGTGGGGAGGAGGAGAATGAAGCGAAGGAGGACGGACGCGAGCATGTCCCTCTTGCAGCAAGCAAGCACGCTCAGGAAAGAAGCTCCACAGTGGTGTGAATGTGTGTGTGTGTGAATGTGAATGTGTGTCTTGACTTCTAACACAGTACTGTACAGTACAAAGTCTTCGATAAAAACTCCGAAAAATCACACCGACACCCAAAGTTTCCTGACCCACCACGTCGCAAACATCTCCACCGACATTCAAACCGCGGACGTCCGAGCCCGGCCCTCTGTATACCCTCTGTGAGTTCAACTTCTCAGTGCGGTCCGAGTATTACGGCGGCGTACAATACTCGACCGGTACCGGTACTTGATCGATACCGGACGGGAACTAAAAACGTGTAATGAATCAAAACAGGTTGGTTTTTTCCGAGGGAGTCGAACGACTCTTACTCGATTTGCCGCAAGGCTCGTTTGCGTTTGGGGTTTTTGCTGTATCCAACCTGAAAAGGGGTGCCAGAAGTTGCCTCAAATAGACGGCGCTTTTTTGCTGATTGCAAAAGGCAAGCTCTTCACTTCGCGAATTGCGCTCGACCTCTCTACACTCAGTCTAAATGTCGCGCACGCTTCCGCAGCACGAGTACTTCAAGCACCGTTGGCGAGTGCCACACACCGAATGGACCCTTGCGGGCCATAGTCGTGCGATGGAACGCACCGGATTCTTCCTCCCCGAAATAGGGGTGGTGCTGGACGCGGGCGTCGACCTCCCTCTGCAATCGAGTCTTGTTGGAAACGGAGTTCGAGCCATCCTGGTCAGTCATGGCCACATAGATCACATGAACGCGTTGCCAGCTCTGCTGAGGCACTATGGCGATGGCGCACCGCCCATCCACATCATGGCGCCTGCACCGATTGTGCACCGCCTTCGCGAATTCTGCCAACTCTCTTGGGCATGTAAAGTTGACGCTGATGAGGAGCTTCCAGCGGAGTACGCGCCGCCGCCAGATGAGGACGCGCACGCGAGTCCAGGATCGATGCTCCAGCAGGGACTTCAAACCTGGCGGCCCGTCGAGGGCGGGATGAAGCTGCAAGTCGCGGTCGGCAAGAAGGCGGCCACCACTCTCGAAGTGCACACGACCCAACTTTGGCACCGCTCGACGGCGATTGGATATGTACTCGGCGAGCCGGCGCGGTCGACACACAAATTTCGTCGCGAGCTCATCGGTACCGACAAGCGCGTCACCGCCGCCAACGTCAAGGCGGCACAGGCGCGCGGCGAGCCGGTGTACGAGGAGGTTCAGCAGGAGGCGAGGCTCTTGCTCGCCTTTGTAACCGATACGACGATCCAGGTGTTTGCGCCTGCTGGCCACACTGATGGCCACGGATGGCCTCTGATAACCTGTGCTCGCCTTTGTAACCGTTTCGACGATCCAGATGAGTGCGCCTGATCGCCACCGACGACCTATGATGACCTCTGATGACCTCTGATGATATCTGTTACCGACACGACGCGATCCAGGCGCTCGCGCATGACCGCGCCATCGATGGGCCTATCCTACGCTGTTCAACCATCATGATCGAGTGCACCTATCTCGAGCAGTCCCTATCGGCCGAAGCCGAGCGCCGCGGGCACATCACGTGGCACGGGCTGCGGCCGCACGCCCTCGCGCAGCGCGCCGCCGACAGGCCGACCACGTGGGTGCTGATCCACTTCAGCCTGCGCTACTCGGATGAGGATATCTGTGGCTTCTTTCGCGACCCCTTGCGCAGCGGTATCGTGCTCGAGAGCACGGATCTGGAAGGAGTGCGCCCACCGGACTTGGTGCTCTGGCTCGACAGTGGCGTCGTACCGCTGTGGGTTGCGGCGTTCGGTCTGGATGCGGATGCGGCTCCAAGTAGCAGCGGAGCCGCAGCTGGCCATCAAGGCACCGCGGGCGGCGAACACGCGGCTGCCGCCGGTGCTGCCGAGGCGTGTGAGCCGTGTGAGCCTCTGTGAACGTGTGATCCTGGCACGTAACCGCATAAGACCAGAGATAAGACATAAGTGACTATTTAAGATTAAGTGATCTTGCGTAAGTGGATATATCGCTGACTTTAGTTAATCCTCATAGATCTCTGTTCTCACGCCCCCGTTACAAACGACATTGACAACACGCGCGACCCACGCGTTCGGTATGTGAACACTTACCGTGGTCGTTACTGTCCAACACGCGAATGGATACACACCGAAGCCGCATTTACACTGACCGGGACTCAGATCCGATGCTGCTATGCTCGGCGGCCAGCCGGCAAAACCCAGGGCCTGGCATGGTCTTTGCATGGTCTTTGCATGGCCATGCACATCGCCTCGACGGCTCAACCCTCTCACTGCGCCTCACGGCCTACGATTGGCCGAGTTCGCGGAAGACTCCGTTCGACCTCGCCAGGTACTCGGTGCCCGGGTACATGGCGCCCTTGCGTGACCTGCCGCCCGAGGGCATGCCGGGATCGACATGCGGCTTTAAGGGTGGCTCATACTTGCTCAGCATCGCCTCGACAAAGTCGTGGTAGTTGAGGGCGCCGCTCGCGTCCACGTCATACTTGTCGAAGAGCCCCTGGACCAAGCTCAACCGACTGCCACCGGGGCCCGGGCGCCGACCCTCCACGTGCATGCCAAACTTCTCGAGGCCGAGCATGAACTCGTCCATCGAGACGGTCCCGCTCTTGTTCTTGTCGATGTTCGCAAACTGCTTCTCTACCTGGATCTTGAGCTGCACGTCGGAGGTCACCTTCGCATACATCGCGTTGATCAGGATCTTCTCGAAGGCTTCGACCTCGGCCGAGGACGTGAACTTGAGGACGGGCGCGGTCGTGCCGTCTGCCCTCTTCTTCTTGAGGTGCGCCCACGTGCCGGCGAGCATATTGCCAAAGTAGTCGTCGTGGTCGATCGAGGCAGAAACTTCTTCATAATATCTGACCCACTCCTCGAGGGACACCTTGCCGTCATGTGGTGCCTCCTTCAAGCCCTCGAAGCCGTTGATCATCTCTTGCAACGCCCCGTCCTTGGTCATCTTGCCCGCCTTGACCAGCGGGTGGTTGGTGACGCTGTAGACGGGCTTGAGATCGTCCATCATCAGGTAGCCGTTGTGGCCCCCGATGGCATCGAGCGCGTCGAAGACCATGCGGACGAGCTTCTTGCGCTGCTGCGTGAGCCGCCCGCGGACGCCGCGCAAAAATTCCTGGTAGTTGACCTGCCCGTTGTCATGCAGGTCGAAGGCTTGCATCAGCAAGCGTACCTCCGCGGGCGAAAGACCCAGATTGTTGATTCGGCACGCGTACACAAATTCATCGGCGTTGACGCTACCGCTGCCTCCACGATCGACCATCTTGAAGTGCCGGCCGAGCCCGCGGATGCCCTCCACTCCCCGCGACCTCATATGCGCGCGCAGCTTCTCGAGCACAGGCTCGACGTCCATGGCCGACATCGCCCGGTAAATGAGGTCCCGACTCAAACCTGCTCAAAACGCACTCCAGTTCGCCAGCGCATCCAGGAAGAAAGTCAGTTTCGTCCTCAATCGAAATGCATGCACACAATCTTTTTTCAGCGTACAACACACTGCACTCTCTGAACGGAGGGCAGGACAGTGTCGAGAGAGCGTTCATTGGACCGGGCCATCTTTGGACTCATCTCGCGCCACGCGCTGCTAACGCGCTGCGGCTCCGTCGTCGTCGTCTGTACCTTCGGCGCGCTTGCGCTCCTGGAGGCGCTTTAAGACGCGATCGACGGCTGAGGGCTGGCGCGCGAGCGCGCCGACCATCATGGCGCCCTTGAGCGCGCCAAAGCCGGGCTTCTCGCGCTGGAATTGTGGCATGCTCTTGGCCGAGAAGGGGCGTCCCCTGGCGGCCGGCTTGGGCGTCTGGTACTGCTGCACGACGGTGTGCAGCTGCAGGTGGAGCATGCCCGTGGTGACGGTCTGCAGCCCGTGCTTGTTGAGGCACTGGGGCTGCGACGTGATGTCGAAGCCGTCGGGCAGCGCGAGCGCGCGCAGGTCGGAGAGCTCCTCGGTGCCGCCGATGAAGTAGCGACGGAGCGCGTCGGTGCGCTCCTCGGCAAGCCGCCACGCTTGCACCTCGACCGTGCGCATGCCGGCCTCCGCCGGCGGGCTGATGTGCGCGTACCCGAGCTGCGCCATCCGCTCGTGCATGTCGCGCGACACGACAGAGAAGAAGAGGGAGAGCGGGGGCCGCGCCGCAGTGGGAGGCCCCTCCGATTCGAGCGCAAGCTCGATCGGGAAGCCCAACACGGCGCGTTGGTCGAGCGCGCGCACGTGCGAGGTCTGCGTGACCGCCGAGGCGGCGCAGTTCGGCAGCAGCTTCCAGCCAGGCGCCGCCAAAGCATAGTACGCCACGTACAGTGAGTCCGCGTCGAAGCCGCTCGCGCTGTCGAGGGTGAGGAAGTAGTGGACGCGGGCGACCTTTCGCGGAGGCATGGGGAAGTCGAGCTCGGCCATGGGCCGGCCTCCGCCGAGGCCGCCGCCCGCCGTGCTCGTGGTCATGCCGAGCTTGGCGAGGCGCTCTGCGATCGCGGCCTGCTCGTGCTCCTCGGCGCCGTCGCTCTCGGCGAGGTTCTCTATACGGTACTCGAAACGCGTGCCGGGCACCCCGTACCAGCGCGCGAGCCGCGGGGCGCTCTCGTCGAGCGTACCTGATGATGGGGCACTCAGCGACCATCAAGGGCCATCCGAGGCCACTCAGATGCAATCAGAGGTCATTAGAGGAGCTCGTCATAGCCTACCGGCCTCGGGTGCCGAGTCGACGTCATACGAGAGCGGAGGTCGTATGTCGAGTCGCCCTTGCGGGAACAGCCGCAGCTCACACAGGACCACCTCCTCCTCCCTGCGCTCGGCCTGCGTGCCGAGCAGAAGGTCATTCGTCGCCTTGCCGATGGCCTTCACAGCCTTGCCCAAGTACGGCGTCGCCGAACGGTTGAGCCTCCGCCTTCCGTCGTCGGCCTTGTCGATCGGCAGCGTCGCGAGTACGTGCATCGACACGCACGCCGCCTCGCCCATCATATCGCGGTGCTCGCGCAGGTGAAGGCCCTCATCCACCGCGCGCGCGAGCGGCGTGGGCACCTCGGCCGCAGAGTCGGTGAATCGCGAGGTCCACTCTGTTGAGAACTGCTCCGAGTGTACACGCGTGTAGATGATCTCGCCCTCATATGGGCCGCTCCCCGCGTCGCGCGCGGCGCGGTCCAGCCGCTCGAGCTCCGCGCGCTGGTAGTTGGTCACCGTCCCAGTCGACATCCCACCCAGGTCGACGATGCCCAAGGTCGCTGCCTTCGTGACCCCGGTCGCAACGTTGACGGCTCCCCGCGTCACCCCGGTCGCGATGTTGACAGCGCCGCCGATGAGGCCCTTTCGACCTCCCGGTTCGAGATCTGTGCGGATGTCCTTCACCTCCTCGCGGCTGAACGCCTTCTCCTGCCACCGGAAGGTGCGCGGCTCACACAGCAACTCCTCCGGCTCCTCGCGCTCGCCGTGGAGCAGCTTCGAGTCGGCGTCCCCCGCATCGTTCTCCCCTTCATCATCGTCATCGCTCTTCCCCGCGCCAGACGCGCGTCGCGTGAGCGACAGCCGCTTTTGTGACAGCCGACGCTCTGGCTTTTCGGCCTCCTCCTGCTTGAGCTTCCGCACACCCTCAGTAGCGCGCTTGCGTACCGTGACGCAGAGCCGCAGATTCTCGATCGGGTCGGTGATTCGGTACGTTTGCGGGGCAATGTAGGCCATCGCTGTGCCGCCGACGACACTGGGTGCGGTACGAACCTGTGGTGCCTCACCACACTGAGGGCGGCGGCGCACAAAATGGCGTTGTGAGCGCGGCGCGCGAGCGCGCGAGTTCACAGTCGAGTCACTGTCGAGTCTAGGAAGCTCGGAAAAGTTGCCCCGGAATTCTGGGCCGACAGACTCGCGTGCAAATTGGAGTTGAGCACCCGTTCGTATCGCGGATCGTCACTGTCGATTTCGTCACTTCGGCAACCGAAGATGAGGTTCCAGACCTTGGCTCCAATGATATTGCTGCTACTCTCGTCGGCCGCAGCCTTCCAGCTGACGCGCGTGCCTGTCCATGAGCCGGCGCGCCGCATGATCACCCGTACGTGCGGAGATGTCCGCGCGGCGCTCGGCGTCAAGCATCTCATCTCCGATCTCGAGTTTCTCGGACCTTGCCGCTTCATCGTCAGCGGCAAGGGCGCCATCCTAGAGGCGGTCGGCGCGTTTGAAGGCCTTCGAGAGTCAAAGAAGGGCTTAGCGACCGTAATATACAGGGAGGCGTATCGAACCCTGAAAATGCATGCCCTCCCGCCCGATCACCGAAAGCTCGGCACGTCTGTTCATGCAGGTCTCTAATGACGACAACTCTTTCGAGTGCCACATCCGGCTCAATGAGGTGCGTAGCGCCCAGTTTGCGACCAAGGACACACCAGACGGCCGCACGCTGCGCATCGTTCGCCTCCTCGGTGAAGAGCGCGCCCCGCTTCTGTCGGCCATCCTCCACCCCGATGAGGGAGAAGAGGTGGATGAGAGCGCCATTAAGTATTGGGAGGGACTCCGGGAGCGCTTTGGCGATGACGTGGAGCTGGCCCTCGACGAGGACGAATAAGTCACAACGTCAAACTGAGCCACGAGAGTTCGAGAGTCCTCGATGCTCGATCCCCCACCACATGGATACCCACGCCCTGGCTTGCAGCTGTGCGCGTGTTTGCTGCACGAACCGTGTGGTTGGCATGCTGTACACGTTACTGTGTAGGTATTCCGTGACTGTCAATTAGCAATCGGTCGAGCGAGCCCCTATAAAAGGTGGCCCGCACGGTGTGTGCCTGCGCAGCTGACGGCGGCGCGCCGGACACGGAAAGACGGATCTGGTCTGCGCGCGCGCTGGACGCTGTCGAGGCGATCCGGCCGGAGGCGGAGCGCCGCGGTCGAGGCATGCCCGGTCGAGAGGCTGTGCGCGTGCGCCGCCGCTCGATCCGGGCCTTGACCCTTCCGCCACAATGACATGCGCGAGCGACTGAGCCTCGAGAACAGGCTAGCGAGACGTCTGGGCGGCTCTTGGCCCTTGGGACGAGAGCCTACGACGATGGTTCACTCGGGCCAAGGGCCTCGGGCGCGGATGTGAGGCCAGCACGATGCAGTGGGCACGTGACACCGCCACGAGCGCGAGCTAGGCCGAGGACGCCGCGCTGCGCACCCCGCACCCCGCACCGAGGTGCCGCGGCGCGAAATGCGGAGGTGGCCGGTGCCCTCGAGGCGCGAACCACGTCACTTTTCGGCACCTTCACGAAAATCGTAGAGAATGAATTCCGCACCAGGCCCAGGTTCCTTTTATGTGTTTTGTCGTTGCTTCGACAGAGTTCCGCGACGCGGGCGGGCGGGCGGGCGGGAGCTTCGCGTCCGCGACGCAAGCATCCGGGCGATGGCAAGCCCCCCAGGGATGCGCAAAGTGGACGCGCCCAAGGAGTACGCGGAAAGTCTCGCACAGAGTTGTCGCAGCCTCTTAGCGCTGCTCGTGCAGGCGAAGGCCAAACTTGTTGAGGAGGCGCAATCCAACGCACCAGGTGTAGGCCAAAGGGTCTTGTTTGTCGTGGAGGATGTTTTCGACGTGCTGAGCCGCTCAAGCGTTGAGGTCGCCGAGAAGCTCTCGGAGCAGCATAAGCTGACGGCGAAAGATAGCCTCAAGGCCCAATCGGTCGTCTCTGAAATGAAGATGGCCACGATGCGCAAGGCGAACAGCGTGCAGGCGGGTAACCAGGCAGCCGAGATGGAAGCGACATTCAATCGGAAACTCGATGAGAGGGTGCAGGAGTTGCTTGGTGCAGGCGGCGCCGAGCTCTATAAAGCGCTCAAGACGATCGAGGGTCTAAAGGAGGAGCTCAACGAGGAGAAGCTCAAGCGCCAGGGCGATCAAGGTCAGCTCCTGATGTTCAAGAACATGCTGCAGACGGAGCAGGCGCGCATGGTCACGCTTGAGGAGGAGGCTGCGACGGAGCGCGAGGCTGCATCAGCGCACGTGCTCGAGATCCGCAAGTGCCTCGCCCTCCTCGACGTTCCCTTGGACGCCGACGAGCCTTTGCATCAGCAGGTGGAGAAGCGACTCGAGCGGACGGATGCGCTGGCAGGGCAGCTGGCGGCGGCGCGGAGAGAGCTCGAAGGCGCGGCCGAAGAGCGCGAGCGATTGCATGCCAACCTCGCAACGCTTGAACAGGCGATGGAGCAGCACGATGCTATGTCAGCCAAGATCGGCGATCTCAAGGCGGAGATTGCCGAGATGCGCGAGCGCAACTCATCGGCCGAGGCTGCGCACGAAAAGGCGCAGATGCTGCAGGCGGCCCTTTCCAAGACGGGCAAGGAGAAGGCAGCGCTGGAGCACCAGGTGGGCACGCTGCTTGCGCAGCTCGAGGCCGCGCGCGCGACCGATGCGAGTGCAACGCTCGAGGTTGAGCTCGCATCCGTCCTCGAGAAGCTCATGGTACGCGAGGCGGAGCTCGACAAGGTGCGCGCGGAGCTGGCGGCCGTGAAGCCAGCAGGTGCGGGCGGCTTCGCGGCCGTCGAGGAGCTGCAGAGCGCGATGCGGATGCTTGACGAGGCTTACGTGGAGTTGCACCTCGTCAAGGATGAGAATGCGAGCGTCCAGCAGCGCGTGGAGCACCTGGTGCGCGAGACGACGACGGCGAAGACCAAGCTCGAGACGGCATTGGATCATCTGAAGATCGAGCGCACACAGAAGCAGACGTTCGCGCAGTCGCTGCAGCAGCTCGTCGCTGAGTGTGAGCGTCTCAAGGCCGAATGTGCGGTGCTCACCGCCCAGCTCCAAGCGCATCGCAAGGAGCAGGACATGCTGGGCGGGTCCGCTGACAAGGCGGTGGTCTTCTTGCGTGACGAGAAGCTACGCCTCGAAGCCGAGATTGCGCGGTGCAAGGCCCGGATCGCCGAGACACAGATCCGACCACACCCGCCCGCACCCGCGAAAGCCGGCGAGGACGCACCCAAACCGATCCTGGACGCCGACGGCCGGCCGCCGCTGCTCCAGTACGTCGAGGCGCTCGTGCGGAAGCACATGAGCGTCGAGGCATCGTACGTCCAGATGCAAGACGAGCTGGCCAGGGCCGCGAGTGCGGTGCTCGAAGTGCGACAGCGGCTCGAACAAGCTGAAGGAGGGCTCGAAGTGCGTGTGAAGGAGGTCAGGGCGGAAGCGAAGCGCGAGCGACATGTGCTGGTGCTAGCGGCTCTCGACTCGCTCAGCCAGCTGCGATCCCACCTGACGCGCGCGCTGAGCGGGCTGCGCGACGCGGCGGATCCGTCTCAGCAGCATCTCGCCTGGCACCCTCTCCACAAGCGGTGGGTGCTCGCATCGGAGGGGAGGCAGGACCTGCTCGTGTTGCGCGTCGAGATGCCGCCGATCAATCTGGCAGTGGGATATGGCGTGCAGCCGCGGCTGCACAAAGGCCTTGTGAGCGTTGACCAGCAGCCACCCCGCGGCTGGGTCTCGCCGCGAACGGCCAATCCGCCGCCCATCCCACCCCCCAAGCCCATCCCACCCCCCAAGCCCATTCCGATCACCCCCGTGCTGCAGCCGACTGCGCCCCCCCAATCCGCGAGCCTTGCGCCCAGACCTCCACAGGGCGACTCGCGCGCGACCCGATCTCATGAAGGGAGCTTGAGCGCACGCGGGCTGGTCAGTTTAAGGACGGCTGAGACACCATGCTCCACTGCCCACACTGCACGCGAGATGCACGGGCGTAATCGCCTCGAGATGCTCGAGCGTACGCCGATGCTCCCCGACTTCGAGGACTTGCAAGCGCCGCCTCCGTGGACCGCCGATGCGGGGTCGATGCCGCTCCCGCTCCCGCGGCCACGCCGTGCCAGTTTGTAAGCAGCAGCTCTTCACGCGTGCCGGTCGCCGTTCGAAGTGAATAGGTCGGGCCCGACTACACTAGTCACCACAACTGTAGCCGCGGTGTGTCGGTTTTAAGCGAAACCGGTCGTTCCTGTTGATTCCTGTACAGACGGTATTATACTCACTCAGTACACAGTAATCTGTATACTGTAACCGCGCAAACCCCCATAGCCCATAGCTAGGATGCACCCACGCATGGACCGACACGGTCCCCAAACACAAAGTGTATAGAACCCGCGTGAATGCGTGGACCGTGGTATGAGAGCAACGGGTGAGGTAGTGTTAATAAGTCCATTCGGTGTCCGCACTGCACATGCAAGACTAGTCCACGATGCAACACGGTGCCGCACCAGCTTCGAGTAATAGCTGGATGGCATCTTCTCTGCCCTCAGACATTGCAACTTGCAGTGGTCGAGTGCCATTGTGTGCTGGCAGGTCCACTAGAATTTCCGGGTGCTGTAGCAAGCACTGTAAAACGTCGAGAGGCGCACTGTATGCGGCCATATGCAGTGCACTGAAGCCAATGCTCGACAGCATGTTCACTTGTATGGCCTTGTGCCTGAGCAGCAACTTGAGCACTCCCATATTACCTTGCTGCACAGCAAACATCAATGGCGTCATGCGCGCCAGCTCTTCGTTCACTATGTTAGGGTCGACAGCCTTATGCGTGAGCAGCAGCGCAACCATCTTCTTGTCTCCCTTATGCGCGGCAAGGTGCAATGGGGTGCCAGCGTAGGGTGCGATTGCATTCGGGTCGATGGCTGGATGGTTGAGAAGGCACTGCACGACCTTCAGCTGCCCGTATTGCACGGCAATGTGAAGTGCCGACTCCCTGCTGTGCTCTACAGGCGTGTTAATCTCAACGCCACTATTCATAAGCTGCCGGATGAACGCGACTTTGCCGTGCTGGCACGCGCTCCACAGCATTCTCCCGTCCGCATCCGCCATCTCGCTTGAGCCAGATGCACAGCGCCCCCCTTGCGCGTCGCTGGCTGGTGGGCTAATTGGTCTTCGTGCGACAACCTTTGCTGCCGCTTTGGACAAAGGATTCCTGGCAGCATCGGCGCTGATATGTTGAGCCCCACCACTCGCCTCTGGACTCGTCCTTTCTGGCGCAAGGCTTCGAGCAAGGCTGGCCGCACAGACACTCTCGATTCCCTCCTTCACACGTTTCGTGATCTCAGTGGGCAGCGCCTGACCGTGAGCTGTGAGTATGCTTCGCGAAGCCCGGCACAAGTGCTCACGGGCCCGCTCTAACCCTCCCCGGAGGTCCTCGGTAGACACCAACACGTGTGTCTCGTCAACCCGAAAGGTGGTGACGGCGTTCAAGAGCTCGGCGAGAAGGGTGTGCATGCTCTCGCGCTCGGTACCACGCTCCCATCGGAACTCATCCAGAAGCTCTGGTAGTTTCTGAGAGGACAGCAAGAACCCACCCGTCACCACTCGCAGAACCGCACCAAAGGCGAGTACGCGAGTCTCAACGTGCCGGCGCACGCTGTTGCGAAGACCTTCGGGGATTTCCAACCCCATCTCGTCCACGTAGGACCTAGCCATAGAGTAGGAGCGCTTAGGCTCCAGCTGGCCGTGCACCTGCACGAGAGTGTAGAGCTTGTGCACCCCCTTCTCGTAGCGTGAATGGTGCTCGGCTAGAAGCGCCTCTTCGAGTGCTGGAAGCAGCGTCGAGCGCACCGTTTCCCAGGTCTTGCCAGTATTGATGTCGAGCGCTTCCACCGTTACCTTGAAGATCTCCTGCAGACGCATCGGCACTGAAGCCTCTGAGGGCTTTGGAAGCAATTCATCGCGCGGATGCAAGTGAATCGCTTCAACAACAGTCGCAGATGATTGGTCACCCCTTCCAAGAATCAAAGGTGTGGCAAGAGCGACATCAGAGGTCATCTCGACGTCATTGCGGTACTCGACATCTATTGCTTTCGCTGCAGGCTCAGCCAGAGCACTTGTGGCACGCGCCTCCTGGACGTGGTCTGATGACTCACTTGGAGCGCTCGGGCCTCTTTTGCTTTCGGCGGCTCTTGCTTGGCGCTTGGCCGCTAAGCAGAGCCGCAGGCGAGCTCCGAGGAGTCTCGGCGGGATCCCCTTGCGAAGCACGAGGTCGATTTCGGGGACGCTTGCTTCGAGTGCATGACACGCCTCGCGCGGCAGCGCCGTCAGCACGCAGATAACGCCTTGAAAGTGGGCCGCTCGTAGCTTCACTGCAAGCTCGGCCGCGCTGTCCGTGCCCACGTGTGAGTCAAGCAAGACCGCATCCGCTGGCCGCCACGGCGTTGATTTTCCAAGCCCAGCTGCGACTTCAACGAACGACTCCGTTTCCTCTTCAGTTTCGCCCAGGCATATCGCGTCCACATCCAGCAGCGCAAACGTGTGACCGTGCAAGCTGCGCCACAACGGATCGGCAGAGAGACCCACGCACCGCAGCTGTGCGGGCACGAGCTCCTCTAAGGCCTCGTCTGAATGCACACGGTGCAAAGACCCGAGAGGCATGGTGCACAGAGGACACGCGTGGTGACCAAGCTCTACACTCTTCAGCATGCACACGAAGTGGCAGCAGTGAGAGCATGAGAGTTGTAGACGCCACGAGCGTCCATCACAGAGCAGAGGCTCGTGGCAGCTGACACACGTGTTGGCGCTTGTGGGAACGAATGGCAGCGCCTGGTCGACGCGAGAGGCAAGCCGAAGACTATCAAGGGCATTGTGCACGGCCTGTAAGCTCTCTCTTGTCGGCACAGCTTCCAGCTGACGTGCGGCGTGCACGAGCTCGTAATGACCCAGCACTGCGGCTGCCCCTGAAAGTCTGTGAATGTGCTCTGCGCCGTGAGCCCAAGACAGGCCGTGAGCATCAAAGCCCAATAGACTTTCTTGCAATGAGTCCAGCAGCTGATGCATGAGTTTCACAGGGATGGAGAGCTCATTCACATTCACATTCACATTCACAGGGATGGAGAGCTCATCCTCGACAATCTCGTCGTCGCGCTTGCCGTCGAGTTCTCGTTTAGCTGAGCTGGCGAGGTAGTCGCTGTCAGACAAGAGGTGCTGCAACGGCGCTGCATAGCAGTCTTCGTGTGTCAGCTTATCGGCCCTGACGTGGAGATCATGTCCACAACCACCGCTGCCGCCGCTGCCACCAACAATATCCCCACTGCATCCCCCACTGCTGCCCCCAACCCCAATGCCGCCACCGCCGATGCCACCACTGCTGCTGCAATCGCCCCTTCCGCATCCACTGGCACTGTTCGCACCGACACCGCAACTGCCTCTCGCGATGCCACCGTTCCCTCTGCCGTCGCTGCTGAACTGCTGACCCTTCTTCCGCGCCGCGAGGTGCCGTTTGAGCTCCGTGGTCAGCTCGCTGGTGACCTGGCCTTTGCCTCGTGCCAGGTCCACGGCGGGATGGGCCTCGAGAATTTCGAGCTCTGCGCGGCTGGCGCTACTCAGGATGCATATGATCCCTTCAAAGCCCTGCGCCCGCAGATCGGCAGCCAGCTCAGTCCCCAAAATCACGTGGCCATCGTCACTGAGCAGATGCTGGTCTATGATCATCAGATCGACGGCGCGCTGCTGGCTCGATGGAATGGGCCGCATGTGCACACTGCAGCGACCGAGCGCCATGTCGACCACGCACAGCAGCTCTCTACGCGTCGCGCCCAGCGTGACACTCACGTCGGGGCTCAGCTCCTGGAGGACCATCTGAATCAATACCCGGCACACAGGATCATCATCGATGCCCACGCATACAAAAGGCTCATGACGAGTGCAACGTTGGGTCTTCACAGCCGATTCGTCCTCGACTTCTTTGCCAGTACTAGAAGTCTCAGGCGCGGAGAAACCATCCAGTGTTCTCGGTTTCGAGAGCGTCGGCTGCGCTTCGTGAACGATCGTCGTCTCGATCGTCGTCTCGTTGCAGCTGGTTGCGGCGCGTGAGCTGGAAGCTTCCAGTGCTCCAAAAGTGGCTCTGAGCACCGCTTCCAAATCATCATACTCCGACTTACCGAGCACTTCTTGGGCCGCGTACTTGCGGGCACGCTGCCCAAGGCGCTGGGCGCCAAGCGTCTCGCACGCCCCCGCTAGCTTGTGCAGGCGGTGCCTCACGTTGATGAGGGCGTCCGCGTCGAGAGGCAAGTCCGAAGAGAGACACGAGAGAGACGGCCGCAGCGCCTCTAGCATCGCAGCAGCCTCTGTCAAGAGAGACGTCAGTTGCTCCTTCGACAGTGGCCACTGGGAGTCGTGAGGACACCAAAGAGGCGCCAAAGGGCTGTCCTCCAGAAAGCCCAGGGCGGCAAGGCCCATCAGCGCTCGCTGAGTCTCCTCATGGAGATTCTTGAGTCCTTGGCTCCACGCAGCGGCCCCCTTGAGTGACCGAAGGGCTTCACACGCTTCGGAAAGGGGCACGGCGCCTACGAGGCTCGCCAGGGCTTTGAGCTTATGCGCGCAGTTCCACGCGCGGTCGAGGCTGCCATCTGCGTAGCGGTCACTGGCTGCTTGGGCGAGGGATGCAGCTCGCGTTTGGAAGAGACTCACTTGCTCTTTGGCGTCGAGCACGTCCACCGCGCCGAGCACATTCACCTGCGAGATCCAATGGAGCGAGGTCATCAGAGGTCATCAGAGGTCATCAGAGGGTCATCAGAGGTCATCAGAGGGTCATCAGAGGTCATCAGAGCGCCGAGCACATTCACCGCTATGGGCTCGACGCGTTGCGCCGTCGTCCTGTGCACAATCGCGGCGAGCTCGCGGGCGAAGGCTTCTCCTTGCAGCGCCTTGTCAAGTGAGCCGTCAGCACCGCTCTCGAGGTACTCGGCCCGCTCTGCGGAGGACTGATTGGCAGATTTGATGGCGATCCTTCCGGTGAAGCCGGCGGCGCGCAGAGGCGCCACAAGATCCGTGCCTCTGGCAAGAGGGTCGCCCGTGAGAGGATGGTCGAGCATTTGGTCAAGGAGCACGAGGTGAGGTTGTGGGTCTAGGCTGGCAACGAAGGCGGGGAATCCTAGGATCTCTTCCGGCGTGGCGCCTCGCACATGGGCGTCGATCCCGAGCTTTGCAAATAAGCGTACATCGAGACGGCGAATGACATCGTCATCGTCGAGTGATGCTACTCGCAACCCGGCTGGGATCGACAGCCTGACGTTGGTTTCAATTAAGTTCAGCGGCAACGTGATCGCCGCAACGACTCTGTCCGCCAGAAAGTGCAGAGTCAACTCGCCGCCGAGCAGGAGCGTGCACTTGCGCGCGATGCGCAGGCCGTTGCCGGTGCTCGTCGCATCACGCTGCAGCCTACTACTGTTTTCGGCAAGTTCGGCTTCGATCTTAGCGGAGGCTTCTGTGTCGCCGTATCGGGTGCGAGCCTCCCGGTGGCGCACCCCAGGCATGTTGATGACCTCGCAGCACAGCCTGCCAGCTTGGCGCTTGGCATGCAGTGTGATGCGCGACTGCACGGCTCCATACCTGACGGCGTTCGTGATGAAGTTTTCGAGCACATGCATCACGAGGTTCATGTCGAGGTGTACGAGCTCAGGCAGCTCTGGATCGACGGACACTTCGGCACGCCGGCCACTCGCCGCTTGCAGCGCTGAGCGCAGGTCGACATGGGTCGCGTGCGGCCGGTAAGTTTCGTGCGCGAGCTGCAGAGCGATCCCCTGATTCATGCAAAGGAAGATTCCGCGATCGATACCAGCGAGCGTGTCTGAGAAGACCTCACGAACGTTGTGAGGCGCAGAGAGCAGGTTGGGCGCGTACTCGGCGACAGAAAGTTGTGCGCTCTCCGTGAGACCACGAATCTGCGCGGGCAGGAAATGGGCCAGATATTGTATGGGTCAGAGATATCGGCCGGGCATGAGTTGGAAAAGGGGTTTATGAAAGGAGAGGAAGCACGATGCGAAGGCGGGGGTGCGAGGAAGACGGCAGCTCCGCACCGCCACGAAGCGGTTTTTGAGCTCATGCGAGAGGAAATGCATCGCCTCGATGTCGCGCTCGCGCGCGGCAGACAGGCGTGCGTTCTCCACTTCTAATCGATGCCTTTCTCGTCTATCGGTGATGTCTCGTGAAACCACGATCACACAGTCTGGGTTTTCTGGGTGTCGTGAGGCCTTGTGCTCAAACCACACTTCGTGGCCGTCGATGTGGAGCATCGGGTATTCGACTGTCACGCCGTCTTTGCCGGAGCGCATCTGCTGAATGAACAAGCGCAGGAGCTCTAGCGACTGAGTTGAGAAGAGCATCTCCAGCTGGGCGCAGTCGCCGAGCACGTCGTGGGGTGAGTGGCCAAGCACCGCCCTGAACGAAGGTGAGGCGTAATAGATGGACGGGGCGTTCTCCTTGGCAAAATCAATCTGCGTGACGAGATCAAGAGAGAGATCAAAGCTCCGCAACAGCCGCTCCGAATAAGCTCCTGCATACTGGCGCGCCTTGTCTTCTACCTTGCGCATCTCAGTGACGTCTTGCCCTATACCCACGACGCCGACAATGGCGCCATCAACATTGCGACGTGTCGTCGCGTTGAGCAGCACCCTCACACGATTCTCAGCCTTGTCGACAAGGACTAGCTCAAAGTTGGACGTCTCATGCCCGCGCAGGGCTTTCTGCAGCACACGGCGTACGGAAGCGCGAATTTCAGGCGCGACGAATCGCTCCACAAGGTCCTGCCCGATCGTCTCGCGTGCCGAGTAGCCAGTGATCGACGTCGCCTTCTCGTTCCACTCGGCAACGCGGCACTGGTCGTCGACGCCGAAGATCGGCGCGTTGGCTTTGTCGAAGAGGCGGCGCAGCTCACCGGCGGTCTCGAGGGCGTCCAAAGAGAAGCGGATCTTGAGCAGGGGTGCGCTCGACTCGATGGCATCTGCATACACCAGCTTGGCTAAGACATCGATGAAAAGGTCCCAGTAGAATGAGAAGTCGAATGGGCCGCGCGGCACGCCAAACACGCCGTACAAAAGGGCATCGGCGGACCAGATCACCACGAAGCCTGACCAGGTGGCTGCGCACGCTGAGATGAGGTAAAAAGACAACTCCATGGACCGCCGCCGCATAGAAGTTCGCGACTCGTAGGCTTTGGCGTTCTGGAAGTTCAGCCAATGGTCGTAGACGCGCCAAAAGATGAAGATGTAAAGTGCAAATGAGATGATAGCGACAGCGATCCACATGAACCTGCTGCGGCAAAGAGGCAATAGCAAGCCACACAATGTGCTCCCACTTTGTGTCAATGCCGTGCGCAATGCAGTCTTGCTGCTGGCCGCAGCGGCTGACTCCGTCGCAAAGGTCATCGTGAACGATAGGACGCTCCATTCAACCCATCGCAGCATGTAGTGTTGCCGCCCTGTCATCATGTCGACGCAGACTGGTGACATGCCCAGACCGATTGCCACATTGGTAGCAGCAGAGACAAAGATGGTGACATGCGTACAAGAGCGCGCCCAGGTTGCATTCTTCTCACGACGCCATGGCAGCCTGGTCATGGCGAACGCCGTCAGCATCATCGCAGCAGCACCAAAGCAGCTTGACTTCTGAGTCGAGTCAGGGTTGCCGCAGGTGTGCAGCGAGGAAGTGACGAGTGCAAAAAGGCTCAGATATGCAACCACGGTCCCCGTACAAAGGCGACGACCGACATCAACATCCCACAGGAGTGGTTGAAACTCTGCGCCTGGCTCGCTCTCAACCTCCGCTCCTCTGGGCTCCGATACGACCTTCGTCTCCATGGCAACCACAATAAAGCTCAGCACGGTCACTCAACGGCCTTCTCGGCCTGAAAGCGAGGTCACACGTCGAGGTCACTACCCGTTTTCAGCCCCGCGGGTTTTGGGTTTCTGCGTCACGGGTTTCTGTGTCACGGGGTTTTGCGGCCAGGCCTCTCGACGCGCGCGGCCGATGGTGCGCCCGATGAAGACGCAGCAAATCGCGCCGCGGACGCGCGCCCCGGCCGGCCGCGGGCGCACCGACGCACGCCAAAGCCGGCACGCGCGCTCGCGCAGTCACCATGGCCACCGTGCGGCCACCGTCACTACTGAATCACTCCAGGCAGCTGGCAAGCTGCCGTGCGCCACGACACTGTCGTCTCTCGACGCCGCCGTCGTCACACGCGACGGCGGCGCCGAGTGACTTCTTTTGCGTTCCCTTCGGGGGGCGCGCCAACGGGCGCGTCTCTACACCTCCGACTCCCTCTGCGACGACGGCGGCCCGGCGCCGAGTACGCAGACTGCATCTACGGCACAGACTGCGCCGACTGCGGCCCGCGCTTCCCGCCTCCTCCGCCCATCTGCGCCGGGACGTGCAACTGGGCTTCCGACGCCGATTGCGACGACTCCGGCCCCGGCTCGGAGTTCCGCCCGGCCCTGGGCCGACGGCTTGTGCACCCGACCATCCGTCACATGTTGTAAGGAAACACAGTCCAGTGTTTATAAGAATCCTACTTGTCCTGTACATGACCGAGTCTAGAGAACTAAAGTGTCTAATGTAAAAGCTCCTGAGACCACCGAAACGAGAAACGACAAACGGGGCCTGGGCGGTGGACCGGTGGCGGTGGGCGGTGGATAGCGCGGTGTGGGGAAAGGCGGAAGCCGGCGGTTGGGCGCGGCGGTAGCGGCACACTAAACATCGGTTTTCTGCTGTCAAACCTTTTCACAACATATCTTGCGTGAACTCATGTTTGTACACCGACGAAACTCTCGACGGTGACAGAAACGACAAGGCGAGCGCTTCGCTATCGAAATTCTCTTGCAAGGAGGGCGCCTTGCTCGAGCGACATCTTCTGCTTCGAGCGCAGCGCACGCCGGCCATGGGGCGCCGGCGTTGACGCCGTGCAAGAACGCCGATGGGGCGCCGTGCTTTGTGCGCGGATAGACCGAGCACACAAAATGGTACTGTGCGTGAGGTAAGCCTCGTGCGCAGCCATCCGCGCTCCGCGGGCGTACGCGACCGCAACCGGTGCTGGGCCCTCGTCATGCGCAATGTCCTTTGATGAGCTGCCAGACGGCGCGTTCCCCGACTACCCGGTTTCTGGTGCGCCGAATTTCGTGTCTGGTCCGGGTTTCTGGTCCATGCTACGCATTGTTGGTCCGGGCCTTCGGCGCTACACGCGCGGCGATGGTGCTCCCGATGACGATGCCGTGCAAGAACGAAGACGGGGCGCCCAGCAAACAATGCGGAGCGACTGAGAACACGCTCTGGTGTTGTTACTGATCAGCGAAGCGTGCTCAGGAGGATGCTGGACCAGAAACGCTGCACCAATCCTACTGACCCAGAAATGCGGCAGCTTCTTCAGCAACCCAGCAGCAAACCAAAAACGCCAGACCCAAACCATCAGCCTCTCAGAATTGCTCATTTCCAGCGTGTTTCTGTACGTGTCATCCGGTGTGTTTTGTGTGAAGTGACCCAATAACCCTGACACAGAAACCCTGACACAGAAACCCTGACCCAAGATGCCAAGAACCCTAGATACTCGTCTCGTGCCGAGGTCTGTCGAAGGAAAAATTCCTCACGGAAAAATCGTGTGTGAAGTTTTTGCAGGCTTGCTGTGGCACCTTGCTCGTATCTCGAAAAGGCAGATACATTTTTATCTAATTCGTTCACACCTGAGCGAATTCCTTTGCGGACATTTTCTCAAAAAATGCGGAGCAGTGAGGGTGTCCGAGCAGCGCTCGCTCGCTCGCTCGCTCGCTCCCGCCGCGCTTCGCACCGCCAAAATTTCATGCCGGGCCTCTTGTGCGTCCTGCTCTTCTCGAGCGCGGCAGCTCGTCCTGATCAGAGCGAAGCGCTCGCCGCCAGTTTGAGCGTGGCCGATGCATTGCGAAAGGCTGAGGCATTCGAGGAAGCACACTCGAAATATCGTGAGGCGGCCAGAGAGCATCCATTTCGCCACGAACCACTCTTCTACCTGGGTTTGACGGCGCGTTCGTTGGATCGGCCACGCGAAGCTCTCAAATACTATGAAGCTGCGCTCGCTCTCATGCCTAATCTTGCCGAAGCTCACATGAACATCGCATCGGTGTGGAGCACCCTCGAGGACCACCCAGAGGAGGCGCTGGCCCACTACCGCTCGGCGCTCAGATTGAAAGAGTGGCCGCCTGGCTTGGAAGCGCACGCCGAGTTCAACAGCGCGCTCGCGCTGCAGCTACTCGACCGTGAGACAGAGGCCATCAGCGCACTTCGCCGCTGCCAGCAGCTTTCTCCTTCATTTGAGCCGGCGACGGAGCTACTTGAGGAGCTGCTCGGCACGACCGCAGCGGCGAGCCCCGCGATGGAGACACCGCTGGCTGAGCAACCTGCAGAAGCTGCCGAGGCGAACGACCGTCCCTCTGATGGGCGTCGTGCTAAACGCTGCACGTGGGATTCTCGAGGCGTGGATCCAGACGAGAGTGCTGCACGTGGGGCACGAGAGTGGAGTGCCTCATGTCCCAGGCCCGTTTTGACGCGCACAGCACGCAGCCCGAGCAACCTGGCGCAGCTACACGAAGCGCTCGAGGCCTTGCATCGTCAAGTGCGAGCCGCGCTTGCTGAGCAGAAGCTCCATGAGAAGCTCTCGGTGGCCGAGTCGGTGGGCGAGACGCAGGCGGTATCGCTACCGAGCGAGACAGCAGGGCTTGTGGCAGAGTTGGTCTCGGACCTGGGCGGCCTGTTGGCACGCTCAATACCAAGATCGTGACCGGGAGGCGGACCGCCGGGGGGGCGCTCAGTAACGCCGGAAGGCGCGGAGTCGGTCCACAGTACAAGAATCACGTCATGTTACGAGATGCGATACGTCAATACGTCAGTCACGGAGTCATGTAAGATGCGATACCTCAATACCAAGTCAATACGTCGTATATAAAACGTCATGCTACAGTACGAGCACGTAGCCGTTACGAACAATATAACAAATGCATCGGCATTATGAGAGGGTCTCTAGACCGAATGTTACGCACATGGTGCAGTGTAGGGTACCCTGTATTCCGCGCGGCGCCGGGTCCCACTGGCACATCGACCATCGAGAAACGAGATTGCGATTGCCGCGTTGCAGCACTACATGACATCGGACAGTTCATGCTCAACCGCTCTGTCATATCCCTGCCATGGCCCGCGGCGTTAACTTGCACGGCACAGCACGGCCAGCGCGGTTAGCGCCAGCCGTTCCCGCGAAAGCCCTGCGGGTCGTAACCACCACTGCCCTGCCCGTAGCCACCCATCGGCGGCGGCCCTCCGCGCCCAGAAGGGGGCATGCCGCGCCCGCCGGGGCCCTCTTCCCTGCGCGGGCCGGGCGGATATCGTTGCGCCATGGGGGGGCCGGCGCCCTTGTACCCGCCGTCAGCGGGCGGGGGTCCTAGGCTGCCGCAGCTCTTGTACGGTGGCAGCGGCGGTGGCGGCCCTCCGCGCCGCGGGTCGTCAAGATTCGTCAAGATCCCTCCGCGCCGCGGGTCGTCGCCACGCGGGTCGCCGCCACCGCCGCCGGGGCCGCCGTTGTCGACGCCCCACATAGCGCCGCCGCCGACGCCATACCCGCTGGCCGATCCATACGAGGAGCCACCCATGCACGACGAGGAGCATGATGAGGGACGCGCGCCCCAGCATGAGTAGCCTGCGCCACCACGCGGGTCGCCACGTGGATCTCGCGTTGCATCGCGTGGATCGCTGCGCGGATCGCCGCGCAGGTCGCGCGGCGCGTCGCGTAGGTCGCGCGGGTCGCCGCCGCCGCCGCCGCCGACGACGACGACGCCGCCGACGCGAGGCTCAAACGGAGCGCTCAGAGGCGCGCGATAGCCGTTGGAGCTGAGCTGGTGGCCTAGGGGTGGGGCGTGGTAGCTGCTGGTGCAGCTGCCGCTGGGCATCCTCTCAGGCGGGCGGCCGCCACCGCCGCCCGGCCCGCCGCCGCCGAAGCCCCCGCCCAGCCGTGGGGGCCACATGGACGACGAGCACGAGCCACCACCGCTGGAACCCGGGCCGACGTCGCGCGGATCCTGGGGTAGCTCGCGCATGTCGAACGAGTCGCGCCGGCCAATACTGCTGCTCTGCAGACTGCTGCACGAGCTGCTACGTGCCGGCCTCGGGCCGGCGCCGCTGCCCAGGTATCTTCGCTCCTCCTCCTCGAGGCGCTGCTGCTCGCGTTCGCGCTCCTGCTCCTCGACGCGCTGCTGCTCGCGTTCGCGACGCTCGGCCTCGGCGGCGGCGGCGGCGGCCTTCTGCTCCTCCTCCTCCTTGAGCATACCTTTGAGCTTCACGAAGAGCAGGTGCTTCTTGTGCTGCAGCGTCTCGAGCTCCTCCTGCATCTCCGCAATGGCCTCGTCGCTCGGCGGCTCGACCTTCTTCGGCTCGGGCTCCTTGGGCGGCGCCGGCGTGGCCGGCGCGCCCGAGGAGCCTGCGGACTCGGTCTTCACGACCAGCCCGGACTCGGTCTTCACAACCAACGGTGGCCCGGACTCGTCGGCCTTGGCGATCCCATTGACGTGCGGCATGGCCTTGGCACGCTTCTCCTCTTCCGCCGCCTTCTTCTCCGCCTCGGCCGCCTCGCGCCGCTCACGACGCACGCGCTCCCGCACGATATCGGCCATGCGGGCAAGCTTGGCCTCGCTGTGCTTCCGCGCGTCCACCATCTTCAGCTGCAGCGTGCGCTTCATTGTGGCCACGCCTTCACTAAAAACATAAAGTTTCACGAGAGCGCTTTTCGGTCGGGGGCCCTTGCCCCTTTCTCTTCTCTGCGGCGGCGTACGGAAAAACATCGGTTCATGTCGACGCGAAGTTTTCGCGGTAAACCGATAGGGTAAACTCGCACTGGCGATGTTCTCGATGGCGGCGCCGCCGCCGCTCAGCGAGTCGCTCTCGATGGAGCTCCTCCAGGAAGACGGCGATTGGGCCTCGCTGGCGAGCGCCTCGGGGCTTGCTGACGAGATGGACGACGCGGATTGCCAGGCGCTCGTCGGCACTGTCGAGGCAATGGCAGCAGAGCTCGCTCGACGCATCTCGAGCCGCATGCTCGCCGCCAAGAGTACGCTCGCGCAGCGCGCGCAGATGCGTCAGGCTCAGCAGAACGCGATAGCGGCCGAAGAGCAGCAACGTCTCGAGGCCATGCTGATGGACGAGGCGGCGGCGCGCGAGGAGGTGGAGGCGCGGCTTGAAAAGGCAAGGCGCGTCCAGCATCGGCTCGCCGACGCGCTCGCCACAACGCGCGACGACGGCGCCGCGCGCCTCGCTGCGCACACAGTCCTAGCCGAGTGGCAGCGCTCGCTCGCAGCGATCAAGCGCGAGGCGCACTGCGAGCGGCTCGCGCCGCGGCACTACGCGCGCGCTCTGCTGCGCATGTGTGTTGGCCGCTGGCGCAGCTCGGCGCGCAAGCTGCGTCACATGCGCATCGACCAGTTCTGGGAGCGCTCCGTGCTCGAGCTGCGCGGCGCGCTGCAGGCGCACTACCAGCCGCAGCTCGAGGCGCTTCGCACGGAGGTGCGGCTCGCGCGCGAGGAGACGCAGGCAGCGTGGGTGGCCAAGGAGCAGCAGGGGCGCTCCCTCAAGGCAGCCTTCATGCGCGGCGTGTGCCAGCTGAATCTCGAGACCGCGGGCATCCTCGGGAACACGGGTAACGCCGAGGAGGAGGTGGCGGCCGCCCTGGCGGCGGTGGAGGGCGCAATGCCAGTGCCGCACGGCGCGCCGCCGCGCCCGATGCTGCCCTGACTCCCACGAATCCCACTGGCCGAGCCGCGAATATGAATATATGAATCAGGGCTGTGACTCGCCGGGTTGCACGTGCTGCAGCGACCCCGAGCGACCAAGCACGCGTGCGGAGCACCAGGCGAAGAAGACGCACCCCGGTTTAGAGCGACGCGCTGCGAGTGTGTAGGTGCGTGTGCCCGGGGGCGTCGAGCGAACGCGGAACAGGGGAACTCCTCGCGTCCGGACACGTCTAGATACGTCGGGGATCTTGACGACGGACCGTGTAGGGCCGTGATCAATAGAGGGGCCCCGGGGTGGGGCCGATCCTGCGTGCTAACTGCTATTCAAGGCACAGATACGAGCGTCCGCGGCTCCCGCGGTCCCGGCGCGCCCCGCCCCCGGTCCGTGAGGGTGAGCTCGCCCACGTGCTCGCCCCGCGCGCGGGCGGACGGGTCGCGGCGAGCCCGGGCTGCCGGTCCCACGCGCGCGGCGCCTATGCGCGTTGGACGCAGGACGGGGAGCTCTTATTCACACACTAATACACGACAGGTCTGAGGCCCGGCCGTCGCCTCGAAACGGCTATGGCGCGCGGGCTCGCGGGCTCTCTCCGATCTCGACTTTTAGGCGGCGCGGCAGTTGTGCGTTCACTCTACGCTCACAGCCTGCGAGAAATTCTCTGACCTCCTCTGCTCGGGCACACGGTTCGGGCTGCCCAGCGTCGTCGCCGTGGCGCTGCGCGCCGCCGCGCGGCCCTCTGCCTGTGCCCTTTCCGCAGCTCGCACAGCCATGGCGAGGTGCTGCGTGAAGCTGCGCGTGTAAGGGTGCTCATCGCCGAGCGTCTCGTGCGCGCCATCGACCGCCTCCTTGAAGAGGGCGAGTGCCGGCATCACGTGACCAATCTCGAGGTACAGCGAGCCGAGGCTACACATGGAGAGCAGCGTGCCCTGGTGGCGGTTGCCAAGCACTGCGCGGCGCGCCACGAGCGCCTCGCTGCAAAGCTCTGCCGCTTCGCTCGCATTTCCCTGGTCCTGCAGGATCAGGGCGAGCTTGTTCATAGAAGTGAGTGTATCCGGGTGCTCGATCCCGATCAGCTCGCGTTGCATCTGCAGTGCCGCGCGCAGCACCGTAAGGCACTCCACCGGGTCACCGCCGGTTGCCTTGAGCATCCAGCCAAGGTTGTTCATCGCTCTAGCGACATCCGGATGGCGTTCGCCGGAGGTTGAGCGCTGCGCCTCGACGGCCTCGCGCAGCAACGCGATCGCACCCGGCCTGTCACCCTTTTCGGCCAGCAGCCGTGCGCAGGTCGCCTGCTGGGACGGTGTCAGCCGGTTGGCGGAGCGGCTCAGCCGCCGCGATGCGTGAGAAGCCGCCGATGGCCGAGCACTCGGCGTCGGGGATGACGAAGGCGAGTCACCGGCTTCGGCGGTGGTCGGAGACATGCTCGTTGTTGGCGAGTCAAGCATTTGGTTGCCTCCGCTGTGGAAACACATGAGGTGAAACACGATTCACACATAACACAAACAACACAATATCTCTCGCAAGACCATCTCAAAATCCTTGTGCACACGAAACCCGGTCGCGCCGCGCGCTCGCAGGCGTCACTTGCGAGACCCAATGGCCGCCGACTTGGCGATCACGCGCGAGGGAACCGAGGAGTGTTCCGAGGAGCTTGAACACTCCGAAGTGTCCGAGCTCTTGACAGCCGCTGAGGAGTCCGAGTTCATTGTCGATGCGGAACTGCGCCTGCTCGCGGAAGAGGAGGCGGTGAGCGCCAGCCTGATCCTGCAGGAGCTCACCGGAGTACACCGCCATCTCGAGACCTTCGCGCCGAGCGGCATCGTCGACCTGAGCGACCGTGGGCTCCGTGCAGCGACCCGTGATCTTCTAGACCCCGCTGCACTCGGCGCGAACGTCGCCGCAGGCATCACAGCGCTCGACCTAAGTGGCAACGAGCTCAGCTCCGTGCCCACATCGCTCACAAAACCGATGGCTGGCCTGCTGGAGCTCGACCTCTCGCGTAATTGGCTGACGAACTTTCCGATCGCGCTTTGCTGCTTGCCAGCGCTCACGACGCTCAGCCTCGCGCGCAATATGCTCACCGTTGTCGAGTGCTCCGCTGAGCTGTTTTCGCGTGGCTTGCCTCGTCTGCAGAGCCTCGACCTGCGCGCCAACAAGCTGCAGCAGATGCCGCGGTGCCTCAGTGGCGCCGGTGCGCTCACGCGGCTGGATCTGTCATCCAATCGGCTCTCGATGAGCTCTGGGGGCGTTCTCACCGATCCGTTTGAAGGGACCAAGCGTCTCCAGCACCTCTCCCTCGCGGACAACGGCCTTCTGGCCGTGCACAGTACGGCGGTGTGGGGGTTGCGCATGCTCGAGGCGCTCGATCTGAGCGCCAATCGGCTCACGACCCTTGCCGCCGAGGTGGGTCAACTCGCGCCGATCCTGCGCCATCTCGCCCTCCACCACACGCCGCTACGCTCGCTGCCACCGCAGCTTGGTCAGTGCACGCAGCTCGAGGAGCTCGATGTGAGCTGCACGCCGGAGCTCGCCTGGCCGCCGCCGCCCGTGATGCAGCAGAAGCTGCCCGCTATACTCGCCTGGCTGCGCGCGCACTCGAGTGGGCCGCCGCGACCGCCGTCGCCTCGCGATCCGTCGCCACCGCCACCGCCTCGCTACGACGAGCTCGTCGCCCCTCTCGCCGAAGATCTCGTTGCCACTGTTGTGACTCAGCTCGTGGTTCAACTCGTTGCCGCTGCTCATCGCGAGGCAGAGCGCTGCGCGCTGCGCAGCTGCTACGAGAGGTTCCGGGCCACGAGTGACGAGCATGCGGCGAAGTTGCGAGCGGCCATCACGGCGGCGGCGGAGGCCGAGTCGATCATGGTGGTCGCGGAGGCGTCTCTGGGCGCCAAGAGGGCCGCGAAGCTCGAGCAGGCGGCGGCGGATGAGCGCAAAGTGCAGGAGGCGGCGGCACACGTGGCGGCGATCCCTCGTCGACACTTGGAAGAATTGCGAAATCTCCTCACGCCTCCGCGACCGGTGATAACCACTCTGCAGGCTGTCCATGCGCTTCTTGAGGCGAGCGACTCGGGCGGGCATGGCCAGGGCCAGGGGCACGTGCGGCCCTGGTATTGTGCTCCGAGCTTGGGTGGCGCCAACATGGACGCCTCTTCTGCCACCGGCCAGGTGGCGGCTGGGCCAGGAGCAGCCACCAATTGTGACGCGGCTGGGAGCGGATTGGGTAGCGACCGCAGCAGCGCAAGCAGCGGCCTCCCGCTCTCCACTTCGCTCAGTCCGCAACCGGCCGCGATGGTTGCATCCGTCGCGTCCGCCGGCACCGCTCGGCTTCGACACGTGGCGTTGACAGCAATGGGCGCGAGCAGCGGCGCGAGCGGCGGTGCGATCCCAGGCAAGTCCGTCAACGTGGCAGGAGGAGCCGGTGGCATCCGGGATCTCGCGGGAGCCGCGGTGGCGATGAGCACGATCGCCGCGCCGTGGGAGGCCGTGCGGGGCACGCTGCAAAAGAACTTTGTCAAGCGCGTCCAAAGCTTCGACGCCGCGCGCATCTCAATGGGAGTGTGCGCTGCGGTGCGCGCGGCGCTGCCCGCAGGTGCGGGGGGCTTGGCCGCGGTCGATAAGGCTTCGACTGCATGCGGGCCGCTCTACTCCTGGGCGTGCGCGAGCCTCGAGCTGGCGGCGCGGCTGCACGAGGCGGCCCCGCTGGCGGCCGAGATTGCCCAGCTGGAGCTAGAGTTGAGGGCGCTCGCTGAGCGGCGCGCGGCGACGCAAGCTGAGAACGTCCTCTTGCACGAGACACGCCGAACCCTCCAGGCGGAGCGCGAGGCGTTGCGCAAGGAGGTAGAGGAGGAGGCGCTGCGGGAGCAGCAAGCGGAGGCCAAGCATACAATAGTAGAGGCACACCAGGTCCACAGGTGAGTTTTTAGTTTCGTCCGGTCCTCGAGGCCTCGAGGAGTGTTTGGGTGACTCTCCGCACAACATTAACAGCTGCCCCTCTCCCCTGCCTGTTCACACATTGATCACTGTTCACTCAACTCAACTAACCGCCTGGAACATGTCGCCGTTCTCAGGTCGTAGGCTCAGTCACGACGTGCCATCGCCTTTGTTGCCTCCACGGCCGCCGCCACCACTTCCGCCACCTCCGTCGCCACCGCCATCACCGCCACCTCCGTCGTTGCCGCCATTCCCGCCACCTCCGTCGCCCTCGCCCCCGCCACCCTCTCCCTCGCCCCCGCCCCCTTCGCGGCCTCCGCCGTCGCCGCTTCCGCCCCAGCCGCCGCGTTCGCCTGCTCCACCAGGGCTGCCGCCCCTGCGACCACCCAATATGCCACCACCATCGCCCTCACCTTCGCCTCTGAGCCCACCTCCAAATTTGTGGGCGGGTCGACCAGTAGCCGTGCTTCTTCCTCCGGGTCCGCCAGCCGCACCACTCGTCACCGAGGGCACCGAGTTTACGTTAGTAATGTTGCTCATCTCTGTCGCATGCGCGGTGGTGTTCGCGTGCTTATGGGGCGCGTGCTTGTTGTATCTCGTCTACGTGCTTATGCCAAAGTGGCGCCGGAAGAGGCAAGTGCACGCTCTTGAGCTCGCCGAGGCCGAGGCGAAGCTGGCGGAGGAGGCGCCGGCACCACGCGTGTGGCTCAAACCCACTCTGAGATTCGTGGGCATCGAGGTGCCAGGAGCTGCAGCGCCAGAGATGACGCCGGTCGTTGCGATCGGTTTGCGCGAGCACCATCAGCCTGGCGCCACGGACGACGAGGGCACCGCATCGTCAGCGGTTCCCGCCGACCTGGTAAACGTCGACGGCGTGGGCGAGGAGGCCTCAAAAGGAACTGCTTCCCTTGGTGCAGTCGACGCCGCTCCGGTGGATGCGAAGCAAAAGGTTGAGGGCGAGGGCGAGGGTGAGCGAGTCGCCATCTCAGCGGAGGATCCACCCGCCCCAAGGCCTGCCCAGAAGAAGGGACCGCCGCCACCCGACGCTTTGGAATCGATATGTTGTATATCTTGAGATAGTAGGATATACAAACCTAGGATATACAAAACGACCAAGACCGAAGACGAGACCACGATTATTTTTGTGTGGAATTCGCTGAAAGTTGAGAGTTCAACACGGCGAGTGCGGTCGGTTATACCCGAACGAAATTCAAATAGGAAATACCGGGAGGCTTCGTCGCCGTCGCGAGTTGGTTGTCCTGGTCTCGGTCCCGTGAAGACACCGGGGGAGCTGCGTAGGAGCCGCGGACTCCGATCAGCCCCCCTTGACCGGCCCGGCGGACCGGGGGCGATCGTTCACAGTCGAAAATCCGAGCGCGCGTTCTTCGTGTGGCAGCACATGTCCTCCACTTTTCATGGGGCAATGCCGACCGAAGCTGTGGTCTTGGCGAATTTGACCGCGCTAGTCCGCATGCGCTGCCTACCTGCGGTGCCAGTAGCCACCTCTTGCTCAGATGAGGCGGGGGCGGTTTGGCCAGACGATTGTTGCGGCATCGATGATGTGGCGTGCGAAGAGTTTCTCACCTTCGTCCAGGAGGCAACGGACGCGAGGATGGCTGATGCAATTATCAGCCCCGCGGGCGAGCGTTTGTTCCGCCGTGGCTTTGCTCACAAGGACGCGCACGTCACAGCCACGTGTATCCGCCTCCTCGACGTGCTCACGGGACGCGCGAATTTCGGAGGCGTCTGGGCCGGTTCGGGCACGAGGAAGCGGCCAAGAGCGATTTCTGACGACGATCACCATGCGCCGAGAGCGATTTCTGACGACGCTCACCAAGCAACCGAAGCACGAGTGACATCCCTCGTGACAGCAGCCATTGCGTGTGGCTTTTCATCTGCAGCTGGCGACGCGGCCCGCTGGGCGGCGCCACTCGAGGCGGCTGTGAAGCTAGCAACGACGCTGTTGCAGCAGATGAGTGATGAGATGGCGCCGCTCTACAAAGCAGTCACGTGTGCTCTGCCAGCGAAGCGTGTGCTCGCGTGCCTCGGCGATGCGACCGAGTACGTGGCCAAGGCATGCCGCGACCTCGTCTGCGTTGCCCTTGCGCCGCACCGAGCCAGGCACGCATACAGTGCTCAGCTGCAGGAGGTAGTGCTCAGGTGGCTGATCATGCCAGTGCACGAATCTCCTCTGCGCGAGGCTGCATCTGAGCGCGACTCCTCGCCGGGCAAGCGGGCAGGTGAGCGTACGTGCGAGCTGGCAGCGACCCTCGGGATGGGTGAGGCGTTGCAGGAATGGCTGGGCGAGGTCGAGCCTCGAACCGCGCTGCTAGCTGGCTTGCTGGAGCGATCTTTGGAGGCCGCGATGCCGGACTACGCACCGACTGGCAGCGGCTGCGAACACAATGGCGAGGTGTGGTCGTCGCAGGGGTGCTACCATATATGGTACCCTTGGCTGCTCGAGAGCCGTGTGCTGCTCATGTACATGCGCCTGCTGCCGCTCGGCCTCTCGAGCGGCGCTCCACCCGGGCTGCGCGAGAGGCTGCTCACGCTCGTGAGCCTCCTGTGTGAAAGAGGCGAGTCGCTGGAGGTAGGGGAGCCATGGGGAGCCGGGGAGACATGGGGAGCCGGGCAGCCGTTGGTGCTACCGGTAGGGCCGTTGGTAGGGCCACTCACGGCGCTCGCCACTGGATTGCTCCTGCATGGTAAGGAGCTGGGCGCCGAGGCGGGTGCGCTCCGCTTGGCCGGGGCGTGCAGGCCGCCTCGCCACGCCGACGAGCAGAGGCCGCACTCGCACCCTCAACCAGCTAACCCTCAACTAGCGGAGCTGCTGCTATCATCTCCTCTGCCGCCGCCAGTCGCACTCGTTGTGCGCATCGTGCAGTGCTGTCTGGCGGCGCTTGGCGGCACGCATGGCGACATGCCCACCGCGGCGCTTGGCGGCACGCATGGCGACATGCGTCGCGGCATGGGAGACGACATGGGAGGCCTGTGGCGCGTACCAGTGGGCGCAGGCATGGCAGGAAGCGAGGTGGCGGTGGAGGCAACCCCGCGTCAGCTGCGCGACGCGCTCCGCGGGCGAGAGCTCACGACGGCGCTGCTCGCGGTGCGCGCGGCAGAGCCGTGGCTCACGACAGCATGGGCGAGTGTCCTCCTTGACATAGGGCGCTGGGATGAGCTGATGCTAGGATTGATTGCGGCGGGCCGCCGCAGGCGCCCTATGCCGCCCGGCGCCGCAGTACAGCCGCACGCGGCGCTGTCCAAGGACGGAAACTTGCGCCCTCCACCACCCGACGAACGGCTCGTGCGTGCAGCCGCACGTTCGCTGCTGAGGCTGCTCACGGCGCGGCGCGGCGCCGTTGCGGGCGGCGCCGACGGCGCCGCCACCGCCGACGGCGCCGCCACCGCCGACGGCGGCGCCACGGTCGACTGCGGCTTAACTGCTGACGGCGCCATGGGCGGCACTGCCGTGACACAGCGGCTCGTGAATGTGAAAAAGACACAGCGGCTCGCGCGTGCCGTGGGCGCTCTGGCAGCGCTCGTGACGAACGAGGAAGAGAGGATGCTCGATGCTCACGTATGGACGGCGGTGCTCGACGCTCTCAGCCCGCTTGCATGCGAGTGGTGGAAGCGGCGCGAGCTGGTTGGGCAGAATGGCGAGGAGCGGGGCGAGGGGCGGGGCGAGGAGCAGGGTGGGGGGCGGGGCAAAAAAGGGTCGCCAGAGGACCCTGCTGTGGAAGGGTCGCCAGAGGACCCTGCTGTGGAATGGTCGCCAGAGGACCCTGCAGCCGTCGAGGCACGGCTCGCGCGCGCGTTGGCATGCAGCGCGGCGCATCCGGAGGCTGCGGTGCGGCTGGCAGGTGCCAAAGGGTTCTCAGAGCTCCTCGGATTCGGAAGCCCTCAAGGCGCGAGCGGCGTGGCCTTTGTGCTCGCCCATGGGCTCGAGAGCAGTTTGAGCGCTCTACTCGTTGACTTGGACGAGCGGACTGCACTCGCTGCGCTGCACGCTGCCCACGCGCTCTCGGCACATGCAGAGGGGCGCGTCGCCCTGAGCCGCCACCGGCCGCAGTGGTTCGGCGAGCTGCAGCGCATGCAAACTGAGTTGGCCGAGCCGTACGAAGGGCCGCGTGCGCCCTGCCAGGTGGCGGAGAATGAGGCGATCGAGCGTGGTGAGCGTCTCTTCTTCGGGCCGGAGCGCCTGTTCCGGCACGAGTGCGATTAGTCTTGTGTACACGCAGTCGAGCTTGCAGCTTCATCTGTGTGGCTCACAGTCACACTGCCAGTCTCACACTCAATCTTGATTACGTATGAATACACGCGCGCGCCCCTGTGCGCCCTGACCGGGATCCCAAAACAAAAGAGGAACTCAGACCACCTTGACACATTCACACACGCATTCACCCAATGCGTCCTATTTTTGTCCGTACCGGTAGATTATGAATATCTCTCGGTTTGGGCTTGAAAGTTGGCTCTCGCACCCCCGCACCAAAAAGACCTGTGTCGTGGAACCTTTCAACTTGAGCCTCTCCACTTGTAGCTGCCACGCGGATGTTCATGCGGCTGCGGACTCTCTGCGTAGCAATGGCCTCCTGGTCCGCGATCGGTCAGCAATGCACCGTCAGCAACAACACCTTCATCTCCGTCACCAACTGCACTGGCGATGTGTGTTCCGTCTCTCCCTTAGAGATGAGTCAGTTGCCCCATCTCCCGGCGTTCACGGAGCAACTGATCTCAGGAGCCGCAGGCCGCTGCAACGGGACGGTCGTATTCGGCCAGCCGCTTTCGATCCGCTACAGCGATATAAGTTATACTGGGTCTCTCGAGGTGCGCCGCGCCACCGAATTGTTTGTTTCCTGGGTCAACACCAGGAGAGGCGGCCTCACGGTGGGTGGCCAACAGCTCATGGTGCGTTACCACGTCGTTGGCGATGGCTCGAACCCAACTCAAGTGACGAACGCGACGTACCACGCCTCCGAGACGGTCGAGTCGGCTCACTTCTTGCTCGGTCCCTATGGCTCAACCCTGGTATGTGGAACCTCCCCCGGCTCACCCGCTGATCGATATCCGCGTGTGCGCGCGTCCTCTCTTCATTTCTCATCTTCACCCCTCCCCCCATGTCCATCGCCATCTCGCTCCATCAGACCAAATATGCCGCCCTGCAGTCGGGGGCTCTCCGCAAGATCATCGTGGCTAGCTCGGCCGCCACGCCTGCAGTGATTGCCTCCAACAACCTCACCTTCGGCACGCTGCCTCCAAGTTCAAAGTCTGTCGCCGCCACGACACGCGCGGTTATTGCGGCCGCGGAGCTCTGCGACGCGCCCGACGACACCGTCGATGCGGAGGCCATCGCGTTCAAGCGTACCAACCCGTTGTGTGTGGCGTCGGGCGCGCTGCGTCGGGACATGGTCTGCACTGTTGGAGGCAGCTGCCGCCAATCTCTACTTGCCGGCTTCATCTATGAAGACTCGACATTCCCACGGAATATGTGTGTTGAGGAGGGGCCGGGCGTCCTGAACAGCCTCGGGATGCGCTACGCACTGAATGCGACCTCGGGCGCTCCACTCATGGTGGGGGTCCCTGCCGGCCCGACGGTCGCCCGAAATTCCACCGAGTACACGGTGTATTTGGACGTGCTCGAGACAGCGCTGCGGCATCTGCAAGAGGCTGGTGTCACCTACGTGATCGCGTGCACCTATTTTTCGAGCGCTGAGGGGATCGTAGAAGCGCTGTACCAGATGAATTACTCGCCGCTGGCGGTGATGGTCACTGTGGCACTCTCCGATTCACGCTGGGCCGATTCACAGTGGGTCGATTCACGGGCCGCCGCAAATATGGCCTTGGCCGAGCCGTGGTGGCGATGGGGTTACATCCTCGAGCCCGTGACGTGGCATCCGTCCAAAAATGGGACGGTCGGCCGGTTTACGCAGATGACCAGCAAGGACTTCACGGACGCGTTTTTGGCCATGTTTGGGGAGGGCGTGAGTTATGTTGGTGCGTCGCAGTTCATGAGCTGCGTGGCCCTCGCCCACGCCGTCGAGACGGCCGACTCGCTCGACACGGACCGCGTGGCGGCTGCCTTGAGCACCATGGACCTGCCCGAGTTTGCGCAGCACATCACGTTCAATTCGTTTGGCATGATGAGCTCCGAGATGATCGTCACGCAGGTGGGGGAATGTGAACGTGCCGCTTGTCACTTCCCGTTGCTGACTGCCCTCCCATCCGTCCGTCCGTCCGCCCGCCATGCAGGTGGTTGAGCAGCAGGTGCGAGCAGTCTATGAGTCCTCCGCATGGAACTCGAGCACACCCAATCCGGCGCGCGGCGACGAGGGCAAAGTCCATCTGCGCTTCCCGATGCCTCCGTGGGAGTACCGGGAATGCTTCTATGCGCTTGGAGAACGCACGGAGAGCCAGTGCAACGGCCGTGGCTCGTGCCAGCTCGATGGCACGTGTGTGTGCGCCGACGGTTACACGGGCGACCGGTGCGCCACGCCGCCGAGGCTACCACTGATGGCCACTGATGACCGCTGATGACTTTTGATTGCAATGGATTGCCTCCCTCATCAGGTGCGCCACGCCGCCGAGGCTGCCCTGGATGTTGGCCGGATCGTATATCACGGCCATCGTGACCGCCAGCCTCTGCGCCGTGCTGATTCTTCTGGTGCTCAGCAAGGGTCGACTACTCCGCTGGTGGACACGGATCCGGCACACGATCCAAATTAGGAATGCGATTGAGCGGGACGAGATGCTTGAGGAGCGCGAGCAGCGAGCGCACGAGGCAGCAAGGCACGAGTGCACGTTTTGGTTCGTGAGTGCCGCGCACCTGCGCGAGAGCACCGACAAGTGCCTACCGAGCTTCCAGCAACTCAGTAAGCGCGGCCACGGTTGGCTCTCGAAGCATACGATCGCGCGCGATGGATCCTTCCGCGGCGCGTACGCCCAACGGTATTTGGCGGTGAGCCACCGCTGGTTTGCGAGGGACGCGCCCGACAAGGATGGCTTACAGTTGGCCGAGATCCGGATCTACTTGGAGGCCCATCTGGAGGTGCAGTGGGTCTGGTACGACTACTGGTGCATGCCGCAGGGCGACCGGACGCCCGCGCAGAAGGTCGCCTTCAACTACATGCTACAGAACGTCAACTACCTCTACCTCGGCTGCTCCGTGCTCATCCTGCTCGACCTGAGTTACCTCTCCCGCTTCTGGACGCAGTTTGAGGCATGGCTCTCATTTCAGGTTCCGTCCCCGGATGGCCTCTTGGGCCCCAAAGCGGACCTTTGGCGGTCCGAGGCGGAGTTCATCACAGGACAAAGCGGACGATCGAAGACACGAGACGTCACGCGACGCAACCGAGCTTGGACGCGTGGCAGCTCGCCCAGTATGGCAAACGTCAACACTAAGGCTGACAGCTCGCGATGCACGGTGGCGCCCATCTACAATGCCAACAGTGCCATCTGCGCATGCCTGCAGGCCATGTGGGCGGAGAAGACGCCCGCGGAGGCGCATGATATCCTCGCCAAGGAAGACGTGACTGTGACGAGCCTCAAGGATAAAGACATGCATCTGCCCAAGATCCTCACGCTCAACGACGAGATCATCTCGGTGCTCTCAGGAGCGCCTCCCACAAATTCGGACCACGAAAAGAGCGACAAAAGGCTCCAATGGGCCCCTTCCATCAACGTCAGCGCTGAGGAGCTCAGCGCATGAGTGTTGTGAACTTGTCGATGGAGATTTCGTGACACAAGCCGACGCGGGCAGCAGCGGCCAGTCTCGAATCTGCAGAGCCGAGGCAGAGGCAGCGCCTCGCCAGAAAGGGATGCCATTCATATTTCATTCTTATACATCGATTGCGTCACGATCCGTCAAACGACATATTCGCTTACTACACGGCCTATGGAATATGGTTTTCAAAACACCGTCCGGGTCCGTCATTCTCATCTAATTCTCATCGAATGAGTCATTGAGGCGGCGTGTCGGCGCGCGGGCCGCGGTCGAGGCCGCGGCCGCACGTGGCGGTGGGTCGGGGACGTTGGTCGGGGGCTCGTGGCAGCGCCGGTGCCCGGCCGACGCCCGAGCCGCTCCGGGGCCGCGACGCCGCGGCTGACGTAACAGGGCGGGCCGGCGCCGCGACAGGTGGCGTCGCCTGGTCGGCCGGGCGGCCGGGCAGCCAGCGCCGCGCGTCATCGCACGGCGGCCGGCGCGCCCGCCCCTGATCGCCATCGCGCGCCCCGGCTTAAGCCCCGGCCCCAGCATGCGATCGCGCCCGGGCGGCCGGCCCCCGCGCGGCCCGGGCAGTCACCGCCATGGTCACCGCGGAGATGGCAGACCCGACGGGAGATGCCTGGGCGACGACCAGTGGAGAACGAAAGGAGAACGACAGTAGGAAACGTTGTCCAACACCGAACAGTAGATGACCCCCCCTCCCCAGCGGCGTGTCCGTAACGGTGGGTGCCCTCACTGCTCACTCATATGTATACCTACGAGCGCGGCCGACGACCCGCTCCTGCACAGGCGAGTGTGACTATACTGCTCAACGGAGCGCAAGGTGTTTGCCCCCGCGCAGCTGCGAGGTGCTTCGGATCACCTTGAAGATGTCGTACTTGTCGTACTGGCTCTTGCCGTCCCACTTCTTCTGCCTCGTCGGCCGCGCTTTTTGCCGCTCGACTCGTCGCCCTCTGGCGCGCCGCCGCGTTTGCGCCCTTTGCCACTTTCCGAGTCGCCCATGATTACGCTGCCCGCCGCTACCGCGCCCGCCGCACCAACGCCCGTCGTCGCCGTGTCAACTGTTGTCGCACTAGCCACCGCTGCGCTCGCTGTAGCCACGGCACTCACGCCCGACATCGTCGCCGCATCCGCCGCCACCGAAGTGGCACCCGGTGCCGGCTTGCGATTGCGGCGCGAGCCTTTGCGCTTGCCACCAGAGCCGGGCGTGCGAAGCGCGCCAGGTTCACGAGCCGTCGCCTTAAGCTGCTTGATTTTCGGCTTCAGCTCGGCCGCCTTGGCATAGTCCTCATCCGCAACCGCTTGCTTGAGCACCGCTTGCAGCCGCGCGAGCTCCGCCTGCAGCGCGGCCAAACCCGTGACGTTCCTCTGGCCGGCCAAGGTGCTCGACAAGTCGGGAAGGCTGCCGTCGGATGTTGTCACACCCGCCGCTCCTGCCAGCGCGCCGATGCCTTCGCGGTTCGCTAGTATGCCGAAGCGCTCTCCAAACACGACAATGACAATCAACAGGATCACCGTGACACATGGGGCTGCCCTCGCTGTCTTTCCACCGTCGTGCTGCCTCGTGAGTTGTGTCACGAGTCCGAGAACAATGAGGCCGACCGTGAAGAAGGCAAACAGGGCCTCAGCCTCCATTGTGATCTGTGAACGTGAACCCCGCTTACCGGTACCGTGATGTCCAACAATGTCTGTAAACCGTTCACACCAAGTCGCAAGTGTGCTGTGTGCGTCCCTTTGTACCAATAATTCCCCGGTCCGGGTCCTTTATTGTTCCAGCGGCAGCGCAACAAGCGGGCGCCCAGCGGCCCTGCTGGGCAGGCAAAAGTAAAGCAGCGCTGACGAGCCGCTTAGTGCGCCAGAGTCAAGAGCGGTCTCTATCGAGGCCCAACTGTGAACAGGACTGTGAGATGCCATTGACTGGCGCACAGGCGCGCGGCGTGGCGCACGCGGCGCTTGTGATGATCGAGGGCAGGCATGAGCGCCCGGAGCACGCGCTTCTTGTGAGGCACGAGGCAGTGCGGAGGCAGCACGCAGGCGGCGGAGAGGCACTCGAGCGCTGCCTCGAGCGTCTCAATTTGGGCGCCGAGGGACAGTGGCTCACCTACCCGGAGAAGGGCTGTGAGCGCGGGGAGCAGCTCACCCAACGGCTCCGCGGCGCTCGGGGGCAGCAGCACCAGCAGCTGGCACGCGAGGCGCAACACGCGTGGCAGCCGCTGCCAGCGCGTTGCCGTGGGCGGCACGGCCGTCGGAAAGCCGGCCGCCGCCGACGACGCCGTCGGCGCTTCCATACCGAGTTCAGTCCCCGCTTCGCGCAACCAGGCGACGAGGTACGGGACGGCGCTGGTGGGCTCGGCGAACAGCGTGGCGGGTGGCGCGTGCACCAGGCACAGCGTGAGCGCGTCGAGCAGTGCCCACGACGACGCGTCGAGCCGAGCCGTCATCTCCGCCGCGCCTAGCGCCGTCGTGGGCGCGTGCACGTCGGGGGGTGTCCGGTCGAGCGCGGTGCGCAAGGCCGGCGCGAGCGCCACATAGAGGCGCTGCGAGAGCAGAGGGGCGGTGCGCGCACCCGACGCCTTTCGTAAGTCGGGGGCCGGGTCTGCCATGAGCACGCCCACTCCGTCGGCTGCTCGGAGGAGCCAGCTGTGCAGCGCCGCCGTCGCGAGAGCGGTCGGCGGCGCGGTGAGCAACCCCACGAGAGCCTGTGGCACCGTGCTCGCGTAACGTCCACCCCGGCAGACGGCAGCGCGCCCGAGCCAAAGCCACGTCCGCAGCGCGTGCACGTCGCCGACCTTGGCGGCTGCGAGCGTCGTCGCGAGCGCCGTGTCGAGCGCCTCGGCGCTCGCCCACTTGTTGAAGAAGACGCAGAGCGCGCGCAGTCGCACCTCCGCCTCCGCCTCGAGTTTCGTCACCTCGAGGTCCTCGGCCTGCGCGTTGGATGCGCCGTCCGCGGCGGCGAGGCCCGCGAGGCACAGGCCGAGCAGAGGCTCTGCGAGGCTCTGATCGAGAGGGATGCTTGCAGGCGAGTGCACCAGAGAGCACAGCAGCAGGGGCAGCAGCCGGCACGCCACGACAGCCGGACTTGCACTGGCTGCGGGCGGGAGCGGCGGGGGCGGCGGGAGCGACGGGGGCGGCGGGGGCGTCGGGGGCGGCAGCAGCCATGGGATCGCGAGCGAGAGCAATGGCTGCTGAGACGCGTCGCGCGGCAGAGAGGCCATCGCCGCCCAGAGTGGCGCCATCGCCGCCACCACGGCGGGCAGCGAGGGTGGCGGCGGCTCGAGCCGCGCCGCCGGACGGATTCGGTCGATGAGGAGCTCGTACAGCACGGCGACGCTCCACTCGGGCGCCGTGGCGGGCGCGTCGGTCACGGGATCCAAATGGCTCGGATTCGTCGGATTCGTCGGATTCGTCGGATTCGTCGGATTCGTCAGATTGCGCGCGCCGCCAGTCGTGTACGGACCGAGGAGCTGCGCGAGCGCCGCCAGGCATGCGCTGGCCAACGCGAGCGTCCCTGGCGCGGCTGGGGCGTCCGTTCGGAGGGAGGCGATCACGCTACGCTTGGCGATCACCATGAGCACGTGCACGCCCTCTGCCCACTCGGGCCCTGCGGACTTTTCGCCAGAGGCGACCTGGAGGCTCGGCGCCCCCGCGCTCATCACGGCGCGTGCCATCGGCGCGGTGGAGGTGGAGAGTGCGCGGCCGCTCGGCGCTGTCGCGGGCGCGTCGCCCGCGCAGAAGGCCGCGACGATGGGCGCGAGTGCGACCGCAGCGCTCGCCTTGCCGCTCGCGCTGTCGGGGGCAAGCGCGCGCTCCGCCTTGGCGCAAAAGGCGCCGAGCACGGGTGTGCGCAGCTCCACGTCGAGTGCGGCCTGCGCTGCCCTGTGGGGAGACCGCAACGAGGCGGGTCGAGAGCGCCGTGGTGAGCACTTGCATGCAAGGCAGGGCATCCGTGGCAATCCACGCACCTGGGGGAGCTCGCAAAGAGGCGAGCTGCGTCCGAAGCAACCACGAGCGCCGTGTCGGCGGCCGCGCTGTCGGTGGTGGACGCGAGCAAAAAGGCCCTGAGGGCGCTCAGGACAGCGCGCGGCATTGCCTCTTCGGACGGCCAGAAAGGCGGGGCTAGAGCTGCGCACAGCACCCGCGCCGCCGCCGCCGCTGTGTCCGCCGAGCCGTCGCTGCCGAGGCACCTGAGGGCCGCATGGACGATCGCCGTGCGCCGGCTGCGGAATTCGTGTGCGATCGCTGCCGCCTGATCCCTCGAAGGAGCGGCGGCGGCTCCGGCGGCGACGGGCGTGGACGGCGTCGATGGCGGGTCCATCTCCATCGGCTCCGCACTGCCCGCCTCGGCGCTCGCGCCGTCGCGGGCGCCACGTGGTGCGTGATCGTCCGTGGCCGTGGCACACGTGGTGCGTGCCATCTGCAACAGCGCCAGGAGCATCGCGAGCGCATCGAGCGCATCGGCCCCCGCGCCCGCGCCGTCCTGGGCGTCGTCGCCGAGGCGGCGGAGCAGCGCTGGCAGGGCCTGTTGAAGCACCCGCGGCGCGATGCCTGCGTGCTGCCGCGAGAGCGCACCGAGGAGCGGCGCGCCCACGACGGCGCCCAGCCCGCTCGGGGGAGCGCTCACGCAGCGTGAGATGGTGGGCGCTAGCAGTGTCTCCAGCAGCGTGGCCGGCGCGGCCGTGTACGGCGAAACGGGCGACGGCGCCGTCGCGGGCGCCTCGCCTAGTCGCGGCGCCGTCGCGGGCGCCTCGCCTGTGCCGCTCGCGACGGCGCCGAGCGCGCTGAGGGTGAGCGCGAGGGCGGTGGCGACGGAGCTCGCATCGTCCGCCACCTCGCCGTCGCCGTTCGCCGGGCTCACCGCATGGCTAGTCGTGTCGGCCAGCGCCTCGCCGAGCACGGCGGCGTGCGGCGCGAGGGCAGCGGCGCCGTAACTCGGGGTTAGGAGAGCGAGAGCCTGGAGCACTTGCATGCGCGTCACGCGCATCTCCTGCTCCTCATCCTTCGCGGTGGCGCCTGGCGGCGCGGGCGGCGCGCCTGCCTCGCGCAGCTTCTGAGCGAAGAAGCCGAGCGCGAGCGGCGCGAAGAGCACGCTCGCCTTGAGAGTCCGAATCAGAGCCTGCAACAAGTGTGCAGCGGTGATTTGGAAGGGATCGTGCGGCGGCGGGGTGAAGGTGATGGGGAAGTAGGCGACGAGGCTCTCGAAGACTTCGGGCAATGCCTCGGCCAGACCCGGCGCGCCCGAGGCCTCGCACCGCTCGCACATGAGACGCAGCAGCTGCAGGTACAGGAGCAGGTTGCGTGGGTCCTTCTCGCCGTCGAGCGCACGCACCGTCGAGAGGAGCAGCCGGCAGCCGCTCGGCGCGAGCGCCGGCCAGTGGCGGCCGCGCACGAGCTCCAGCGCGAGCGACATGGACGCGTGCCGCTGCGCTTGCACGAGCGAGCGCACGTCGCACTGCTCAAGCAGAGTCGAGGCGATGCGGAGCGGCGCCCCTTCGGGGAGCGGCAGTTGCGTGATGGCACAGAGGCCGCGCAGGACGGCACCGATGGTGAGGTAGTCGCCGAGACGGTCCGTGAAGAAGCCGACGAGGTGCTCGACGGCGGATGCGGGAAGCGCGTCGTCACCGCCTCCCGATGTGTGCTTCCAGAGCACCTCTGCAAGCAGGCGGGTACCTGCCTCGCGCGAGACCTCATTGGAGTCGGTGAGCTGCGGCCCGAGCGCGGCGACGAGCTCGACGATGGGGATCGAAGATAGGGCCGCAATATGGCTCGCTGCGTTCGGTTCTTCCAGGGAAGAGAGAGCGGTCGCGATGAGCTCATTCATGACTGCAGAGTCGAAAGAGCGACGCGGCGTGAGAGGACGCGGTGTACGCCGGTCCGGTGTCTTGGGTGTCGAATTCTAAACATTGGCTGTGAACACAAGGCATGACATGGGCTAACTCGCGGTGTGAGACCGGCCGACGGCGCCATCGAGCGCGCGTGCGGCGCGGCGTGTGCGTGCCGGGTGCGGCCATGACGGTTGACGCGGGCGGTGATCCGGATATGATCGGCCAGGCAATGCGGCCAGGGCAACTGGAGAAGCCCGAACTGGAACTCACCAACATGATGTGGCGACGACGTCGACACGACCACGAAGGGACACCGTGTCTCTTGCTACTTGGAACTTGCTGTGCCTTCTATGGCGCGTATGCGTCCCGGTCGATCGTTTCTGTGATGCAATGCCGGTGATGGTCCCGTGTCCGAGACCTGAGGAGTTATGCGTTATGCAGCGCAATTTAACGCGTACGAGAATAATGCTAACACTGACAACTCATCTACTGTAACAGCCTCTCCTCGGAAAGCGGAAAGTCCCAACGCTCCCAGCACGCTCACTTTCGGTAATAAAAGCGTGAGTTGTATCCCATGCGTGGAATGCTCATGGTGCGGTCCGGCATAGGAAGCACCTCGGCCTCCACGGGCGTGAAGATTTGGTTGGGCTGTCTGAATTGCGCGTAGGGCATAAAACGCAGGTGGTCGAGCGAAGCATCTCGGCGTCCGCCAGCATCAAATTTCGGCATGGACTGTGTGTAACCTGCTGGTTGCAGCACCTCAGGACGCGTTGCTTGCGGCTGCCAGCGAGTATCCACTCGCGGCTTTTCCGGATGTACTATCCACGCGTTGTGGCCGTACATCGCTCTAAGTCGGAGGCGTGGCCTGCCTTGGGTGGCTGGGATGTGGTGGATGAGCTGGTGTGGATGCTGTCGCGTCACGGAGAAAAGGGCTTCGGACGAAACGGCTAGGAATTCATTGAAACATGCTCTTTCGAAAGACGTTTTGGCGCCAAACGCCTCATAGTTTGCACAAAGCCCTCTTTCGAAAGAGCTTTTCTCGTTCCAAGTACATGTAACCTCCCCATTTTTGGAAATTCCGCAAGTCTGACGATCACTGTGTCCGCAAAACATGGCACGAGTGACCCTGCTTGCGACGCTGCTTGCAAACGTTGATGGCTGGACCACCACCTCGCAGTCCGTCTATGGCGCGCAGATCGGCGAAATCCAGAATCAGATGCGAGGCCGCCCCTCCATTGGTGCGATCCGTGAGCTGGGGTGGCTGTGGCACTCTCCTGTAAACAGAGACGACACCCGTGGCCTGGGCGGCGGGATCACGTGGGCCATGGATGCGGCGCTGTGCGACCTCATCTTGCCAAAGTTCCGCGAGGATATCTTCGGCGCAGGAAGAATCGTGAGCTGCAAGGAAATCCACGCTGCCGTTGCTCGCTCCTTCGACAAGTGGGCCGCCAACAATCGCAACTTCAAGTTCACCGACATGACCAAAGAGTGCACGATCGCCGGCCTCAATTTCGGCCCGCCCACGTCTGGCAGGAGGCACACGGGTACTGCCTGCACGCCGGCCAATCAGCCGAGTGGCTGCGTCATGCCGCACAGCGGCTGCCCCCTCGCCGAGATCTGGGTCACATCGAAGATCGGACCCTACAGTACCCCAGCCAGTATTGCGGCCGCCAGCGAGAGCTCATCCGTTGCGACCGCGTTGCCGCACGCCCAGTACAGCACCGACTTCCGCTACAGCAACGGCGCCAGACCGTTCCTCAACAACTCTGGCGTCATCACCTACAACCGCCAGGTGGTGGAGACGTTTGCGGGCACCTTCAGCTTCGAAACCGAGAATGTGTGCTGGTACCTGGATTCGGAGTTCTGCGCGCCCTTCCACAGGCTCAAGAAGTCTCTCGGCTCGGCTGGCAATGCGCGCGTGCTCGTCTGGGGCCTCACGTTCGGCTTCATGACGCTCGCCATCCTCTTCTACCTTGCGCTCGTCGTCCGAATCTGCTTGCGCGTGATGCAGTGCACGACCCTCGAGGAGGACGCGGCTAAAGAAGACGACGAGGACGGCGATGGGAAGCTCTCGATCCAGGAGCGCCTCAACATTTTTGCTCGCGTGTTCGCAAGCTACAACCCCTTCCTGCTCACGATCTTCATCCTGCTGCTCGTGCTGCCCGCCCTGATCACGACGAAAATCTTCGCACCGTGCTTTGACTGCTTTGACTTCGAGTCGGCGACGCTGCACGAGGTCGGGCACTTTCTCGGCCTTGGCCACCCGGACAACATCCCCGACAACTGGGTTGGCGCAACCGACCCTGGCCAGGGGGGCACCAGGCCGGGCAACAACTCGTACCACACACTCATCTCGGCGTCGCTCATGAACGGAACGCGCCCCGACCCCACCGGGTTCTGCATGAACCCGTGGGCTGCCGTCCAAGCGGGCGTGCCCCCGGGCGCAGTGTACGACACGCTCAAGCTCAACATCCGCTATCCCACGCGCGATGCGCAGATGGAGGCGGTGACGCAGCACAACCCACGCACATGCCTGTTCGGCGACGACCTCGAGGCGCTCGCGGTGCTGTACCCCGACTGCGACCAAGACTTGGGCCTCTTCGAGGCGGTGTGTCACCAGGTAGATCTCAACCTCGGCATCGCGCGTATAGCCGCGTACGTGCTGATCCCAGCCGCCATCGCCCTCTTCTTTATCATCTCGTTGAGCAGCATCGTGCAGTGCTTCGAGCGGCGCGAGAGAACGCGCTTGGCGAAGAAGCATCAGAGCGAAATTGCAGAGGTCAGGCTGCAAGCCCAAAAGCAGCAAGCGAAGCTCGAGAAGGCCCAACAGCTGAGGAACTCCGCGCGCTTTTCTAGCTCCGCGCGCTTCTCTTGCACCAAGAGCAAGAAAGACGTCTACGACTCCGCCCCTGTAGCCACGGCACAGGTCCAGATGAACGTTATCAGCAACACCGCTCAAGGTGACGACATTTGAACAACCCTGCTCATCCGAATCGTAGAGCTCTAGCGAGTGCGCAGTGGCTTGGCCGCGGCTTCGTGCCACTCGGTCCGTCCGTCCAAAGATGAGAGAAACGGCGCGCAGGGAAGTAGATCGAATCCGGTGGAGCCCCCCCGAGTCGAGCATGGGCCTCGATTTCAGTCGAGCCGAGCTGTGGAGCTGAAACCGCTGAAAGAGAAACGAAAGGGACCCCGACACACGCTGGCCATCCAAGGCTGGACGGACTGGCCCGGACGAGATGCGCGTCTACAGGTGGCCAGTACTGAAAGCATACTTAAAGCATGTACCCGCACCCACCACGGCCCGCACCCGCCGCGCCGACCCGCGGCCGGGTCGGTCGCGAGCCGGCGCGACGGAGCCGCCTCCGCACACGCCGCACCCGCGCCGCACGCGGGCCCCCAGCCCGCCCGCCGCTAAGCGAAGTGTTAACGGTACGCGCACCCGGCGGCTAAAGAGTAAAGTGTAAAGATAACTTCTTACCGCGCTTGCAACTTACCGCGTGCAGCGTGCAGCGTGGTCTGTCCGCTGTGGAGCACCCAGTGCCGCTCGGCGTGGTGTGTGATACAAGGTCGTTTCGAAGACCCAATCTCCAGCCATATCTAACGTAATGAGGGCATGCGGTTACGGAGCCGACGAGCCGAGCCCACGGCAGGCCGGCCGCTGTCAAGAGATGCGCGGCGCCTCATCCATCGGGCACATGTCAAGCTGCAGCCGCCCCCTGGGCTCGGCTATCGGGCACACGAGCAGCAGCGAGAGCACACAAACGGCGGCAAGCGTCCAGTTCATCCACTGTGTGTTTGGTGTGATGCTCGGCGCCACCAAGAAAAAGAGGCAGCCGAGGTTCGAGAGGACGGTGGCCACCACGGTCACAAGCCCTTCCCCGACGGGGTAGGCCGCTTCCACCGAGCTTTCAAAGAAGATGGGAGCGGCCGCATTGATACAGAGTGCGGTGACGATACTCGTGGCGTAGAGCGCCGCCAGCCGTGCAGGCGACACACTGCCGGCCCTCTTGGTGCTGTCGGATCGGTCGGCGTTTAGGGTACGAGCTTCTTTTTCCAGCAGTAGCCAGCTGTCAGGGATGTACTCGGTACAGAGCAGGGCAAATGCGAGTGCGCATGCGGCCGCGACAACCATGAGGGCGATGAGCAGCATTTTTTTGCGCCCGCGACCACGATCGGAGAAGGCGCTGAGGGCGACGCCGCCCACAATACCCGCAACCGCCCCACCAAAGCCCATCAAGCCAGCTTGGGACTCCGCCTCGTCCGCTGGAAGCACCGCCTTCATGTTGGGACCGAGCTGGGAGCCCCACGCTTGGAACACGCCCGACGAGACGCTGTAGCTCATGGCCAGCGCCCAAAAGGCCGGAAGGCGCAGCAGCTGGACCAACCCGCTGCCGATGTCCATACGCGCAAGGCCAGCCGAGCGGCTTGGCAGCTCCTTCGGCATGGGAGGGAAGCAGAGCGCGCCCGCAAAGAGTGCGCCGGCAACGATGGCCTCACCTAGCATGTACGTGCGCAGCGCGGCGCCCGTCTCCTCCGAGGTGAGACCTGTGGGGACGAGCAGCGGCCCAAGAGTAAACATGAAGCATGTGCCGCCGTAGTTGCATGTGGCGACAACCGCGGTTGCAAACGTGCGTTCCGAGGGCGGGAACCACATGGCGGACAGAACCGGACCAGCTGACATGGCAACGGGACCGGCAAGAGCGTTCAGTATCTGGCCCGCGTGCATGAGATGTGAGCCCAGCTCATCCGGTTGCACATGTACGATTCGGCAGACTGCGCCACCAAAGATGAGTGCTGACGCGACGATGGCGCTCGCGCGAAGTCCTGTCACGTCGAGCATCCACGCAAAAGGTGCAGCTGCGACGAAATACATGATTGGGCCCCAGTTGGCAAGCAATGCAATGTCAGCATCTTTCCATCCAAAGTAGGCCTCGGCCGGTGTTGAGATGGGACCAAAATTGGACCAGTATCCACCCTGAAGACTGCTGATGCCTGCGACGATGAGCAAGCAATACCAGCGCCAGCATGAGGCCGCTGTGACTGGCGCGTGTTCTGGCAAGAGTCTTTCGTCCAGGGTGGTGACAAGGACCAGCGTGTCCCTGTTGACCGACGTCGTCGCCATGCTTCACAGGTAGAAGGATGCCGCCAAACTTGATCGTGCGGACTTCAGTCGCTGGCCTGGCGAACATACAGTTTCGCTGCTAAAAAGGCGTCTGGTCAAACTTCCGGTATACTTGACCCCGAAAAGGGTTGCGTTTCCCGCGCGCGCGGCCCCCTCCATTTTGGCACCCACGTGTGGCAGTCCGAAAAGTGTCCTATGAGCAGGCCGACTGGGCGAGCGCACGATGGACACGACGACCGCCGTACAGAGACCGAGATGCACCAAAGCCAACGGTTGCTGCGATAGGCACCCTCGGGTGTGTAATCAGATGCATTCGTCAGGGACGAGCAGCAGCGCTTCAGGTGGGAGCAGCGCGCACACAGCTTTGGGTGCACTCTCGGGCCTCTCCTTTTGCGCCTGCCTAACGCACCACGGCACGAGTGCAGCGGCAGTAGCTCGCGCTGGCGATTCGATCGGCAATCTCTCATTACTGGACTCATTGGTGGTGATGTCAAGGCGGCAGCTGCGCGTGTTCACGTACCGCGGCATCTTCAAGCCAGCCGTTGCCAAGCACATGAATACTGGCTATCACGTGGACGTTGCATTTGCTGAGCGACTGGCAGCATCTGGCCTGTCCACGCATGCTGGCGAGCACGCCAGCCTCTTCTTCGTGCCTTTCTCAGCGAGCACATGCCGCTTCACCAAGCTCGATCTCGCAAAGGGCGGCCACCGCGGCAACCTACGCTCTGTGGCCAGCTGCGCGTCAGATATGAGGGATGGCGTGGCAAAGATCGCAACACGCTGGCCGTACCTCGCTCGACGCAACGGCTCCGACCACCTGTGGGTGTCGTCGCACGATGCGGGCCGCGACTTTGCAGTGCTGTCTGACGAGCGCCTACGTGAACATGCGATCGCGATCAGCAACTCGGCGGACCTGGATGCTACCATCCCGAGCAGCGTGCTCTTGCCGTCGGCGCACCGCCAGCAACAGGGAACGATCCCACCATTTGACCCGAGCCGTCACGTCTCGGGCGTTCCATACGTCGGTGGGATGCCTGCGGCGTCCGCTGTTCCACGGCCCTCGAGTCGCTCGGTGCTCGCTTTCTTCGTCGGCACAGTTCGTCAGAGCACTGATACCCACGAAGTCCGCACCGGCCGAGCTCGTGAGATGCTCGTGGCGGCCGGCCGGCGCTTCAATGCCGAGGTAGCGTCCACTCCGCGCTCCGGTACCGGCACGCTCCGCCGCCACGTGCGGCTGGTGAGAGGCAGCCTCCTGCGCGCAGAGTATACGTGGACGCGTTGCTCGATGCTATCTTCTGCCTCGCGCCCCGTGGCCATGCCGTGTGGTCGCCGCGCCTCATCGAGGCGATCCTGCATGGTTGCATCCCGGTCGTGCTCGCCGACACCTACTGGCTGCCTTTTACTTGCTTCGTCGACTGGCGCAAGTTCTCCGTGCGGGTGCCGGAGGCGGAGACGGGTAGCGTACCCCATATGCTCGAGGCGATGCCCGAGGCCACGGTGGAGGCGATGCATGCGGAGCTGCTGCGCGTACGCCACCTCTTTGCGTTCTCGCGCCAAGCCAGCCATGCTGGAGCACAGCCCGATGCGTTCGACATCCTGCTGCTCGAGGCTTACCTCCGCGGCTTCAAGTGTGTGGCTTAGAACCTTAAGTGACAGCTTCACGAGATGCTCCCCAGCGGAAGAAAGTCGGCACGGCAGTCGAAACCTAGCTAGGTTCGGTTCTACCTTCCAATTCGTAATTATCTTCAGTAATTATTACACACCAGCGGCCGTTCCAGCCACGGTCAGGGTGAGCCAGCTCTCCTAGGGAAATGTTGAAAGTGAATGCATTTGCCCGGAGCCTAGGGGTTCCTAATACCGTTCGAGAGCGGATAATATTCTCTCTCGAAGGAAAAAGGTCGCACTCGAAGGAAAAGTAATCTATTGGTTCAACTGAAATCACCGAGTTTTACATATTGAGAAACGTCAAGCTAATGGAGCCCTTCAAGCTAATGGAGCCCTTCACTTCACTCCTCATCACTCGCAACCTCGAGCGCGCGCCGCTTATTATCCTGACGTTTGTTCAGCGTCTTCTCGTACGTGACCACTACCTTCAAGTCCCTCGCGCTCAAGTTAAAAGGATGTCACTGAGCAGCACCCAGCGTGTGTCCTTGTACGCTTGTAGCCATCGTCGTCAGCGTCTTCACCAAAGTCACCATGCACCAGGTACGCATCCTCGTGGTCGGCGTCGTCAATGACATTTCGGCGCTTCTTCGCCGTCAACTGCCCCGGATCGACGTCGCGCTGGCCGTGAATGGAGTGGATCTTGTAGCAATACGTTGGCACTGCCTTTGGATTGCGCTCTTCACTCTGCGCCTTGGACCTGCGAGCGATGACGAGCAAGTGCGCGGCCGCCTGGCAAGCGTACTTGCTGCACATGGTGTGCCGAGCGTACTTGAGGATGCTGTCCTCCGCCTCGCAGTGGGCACACGTGCCGCGAATGAGCTCCGGCATCGCTCACCCAGGTACGGTCCAGGTTTACCCGGGTTTTGCGGGAAAAAATTCAGGTAAACCGGGTTTTACCCTGCTCGAAACCACTGTTTGGCCTTCGTTGGAGCGGGTTTGAAAAGGTCGCGGTCCCTCATCGCCCCCACTCAAAAAGTCAGTTTCAACATACTCTGGGTCACCCTGACCGTGGCTAGAACGCGGCCGGACACCACGCACGTCTGCGATTGAGTATCTGAGATTGATACGATAGGCTAGTCTGCGATCTGGCATCTGCGTAGTGCGTACCGCGGTCGACGGTTAAAACTTAAATCGTCGCCGACCGCCTTTGTGCTTTGAGCAGGCCGCGGGGTAGGCGCTCTGGCGAGTAGGAGGGGGACAGGGACGGCGGGACGGGCCCCGGTTCTCGGGTTCCTTCACACGGGTCACGGCAGGGGGTGCTGGCCTCTTCTAAACTTTGTCACACTTGTCATTTCTTGAATCGGCGCACCACAGCTGGGTTGGCACCCCGGGCTCGTGTGGCTTGGTTGTGGAGCGTTGCCATCCGACTCGGGGATCTGGCCTCTTCTGAGTGAGATTGAGTGAGTGTGTGAGTGGGTGAGTGAGTGAGTGAGTGAGTGAGTGTTAGAGTGAGTGAGTGAGTGAGTGTGAGAGAGTGAGAGTGAGAGCACAGAGTCCAGAGTGGGAGAGTGCTAAGAGTGCAGAGTGAGTGAGGGTGTGGGGCTCGACATAGACGAGACGTCTCTCAGACGTGCGGACGAGACGAGGGTATGTAGGTTTCCGACACATGTACCGGTACACTTATGTTACCGGTACCGGTAAAAAGACACCGGGGGGAGCCGGGACACACACGGGACACACGGGACACGCGGACGCACAAAGGCACACAGACCAGTGTGTCTGTGTGACTTCTAACACAGACCATGACAGACCAATCTCAACCGGTAGACCACCCAAGACAGCCTGGGACGATCGGTTGTTTTTTCGTAGCACATCCTCTCCACCATCGAGGCGTTTTGCCGTCCGGACGCAGGCCCCGGGCCGAAGACGCGAAATTACGCGACCGCAGCGCGCCCGACGTATGCCCCATCGCCATCCTGAGGGGACTTCTACTTTGAACGACGAGCACGCGATGCGGCGTCATGTGCCTGCGGCGTGCCGCGGCACAACGATTTTGGTGCTGAGGACGA
>Ga0210247_100040_pt1 | contig 91748 bp, 60 predicted proteins | sample ChrtobMetP3_16mM_FD_155449 | JGI IMG/M metagenome (GOLD analysis project Ga0210247, IMG submission 155449) | Chrysochromulina tobin associated microbial communities from unialgal haptophyte culture, Seattle, Washington, United States - P3_16mM | ecosystem: Host-associated > Algae > Haptophytes >... | reverse complement strand
CGGCGGCGGCGGCGGGGGCGGAGGCGGTGGCGGTGGCGGGGGCGGCGGGGGCGGCGGCGGTGGCGGCGGTGGCGGCGGTGCCGGCGGCGGTGGCGGCGGTGCCAGCGGCGGCGGCGGTGGCGGTGGCGGTGCCGGCGGCGGTGGCGGCGGCGGCGGCGGTGGCGGCGGTGCCAGCGGCGGCGGCGGCGGCGGTGCCGGCGGCGGCGGCCGCCGACGCGTCGAGCAATGCCAGTTGGTGATGTGGGTTGAGAATTTGGATGCGCCGATCGGGCTGCGCCTCCATCGCGGCCCTCTCATTTTCAAACCTTTCTTTCGACGCGCGAGCAATCGTCTCGCGGGAGAAGCTCGCGCTCAGGTCGAAGTGCGTCGCGGCGTCCGCCGCGAGCCGTTGCTCCATGCTTGGGCATCCAAGCCAAGCGTCGCACAGCGCGCGCAGCAGCGACAGCTTGTGCGCAGGGCTGAGTCGTGAGTACTCTGCCTCAGCGAGCGCGCCGAGCGCTGCGGCCGGAGGATCAACCTCGCGGCTAGGTAGGAGCAGCAGCACAGCGCGCAGGACCTCGGGCCAGCTCAGGGGGCTCACAGCCTCCGGAGGAGGCAGCTGCTGCAAGAGCAGCCCAGACCCAATGGGTGGCAGCTGCTGGCTCATGCGCAGCGTGCTCGCGTTGACCAGCAGTCCACGCAGCAGCTGCACGTGAAGCTCGGTCAGCAGCACCGACTCGCCGGCCCGTTGGAGCGCAGCGCACAAGGCCTCCGGCCCAAAATAGGAGAGATGAAGCGTCTCTCCGAAACGGCAAGTGAGAGCCCAAAGCCCCATCACCTCGACTCCGTCTGGCTCCGTCAACGGCTCTGACGAACTCGGGTCCTGCACAAAGAGGCGCCCGGCCGGCGGCGGCCACGGCGGCGGCCCACTCGAACCGGCCACCTGCACTGGAGCGCGACGAGTCAGCTCCCGCGCCCGATAGCGTTCGGCGCCCGCACGGAGGGCCTCGTGGACGCGAGCCTGGTGCGCTGCCACCCGTGCGGCCAACTGCTGCTGAAGCACGAGCTGCTGCTGCGGCGGCTGCGGCGGCTGCGGCGGCGGCTGCGGCTGCTGCTGCTGCTGCTGCTGCCATAGCTGCAGCACCTGCTGCTGCTGCCTTAGCTGCTGCTGCTGCTGCTGCTGCCTTAGCTGCTGCTGCTGCTGCTGCTGCTGCTGCTGCTGCTGCCTTAGCTGCTGCATCCTGTCACGTGCTGCTGCTGCTGCTAGTAGGTGCTGGTGCTGGTGCTGCTGGAGCTGCACTTGGATCTGCTGTCGCTGCTCCGCCTGCGCCCTCTGGATCTGCTGCTGCCTTAGCTGCTGGAGCTGATCAGCAGCTGGTAGCTGTAGCACACTCTGCGCTTGCGGTTGTGGATTCTGAGGAGGCGCTAATGCGGCGACCCCGCCGCTAATGGATCCTATGGGCCCGCCGGTCGCCGTATTTGCTTCAGCACTCTTTATGATCGCCAGGACTTTGAGCGAGCCACATGCTTGGTTCAAGAAGGTGACCAAATCCTTCTTTGGCAGCCCACCCTCGCGGTACAGGCGAATCCTCGAGTCCAGCGCCAGCCAGACCTCCGGGGCCAGTCTGGCGCGCAGCTCAGCGTCCGCCTTGAGCAGTTCGACCAACTTGTCCATGGTCACCTGCTGCTGCGGTGGCGCCGCACTCGGCTCTTGTTCAGCCATGTGCTCGCCTTCTTCCAGACCACAGCCACTCTTTTCTCATTGTGAATGGGGCTGCCCACGCCGAGGTCCGGCGCCGGGCCCACTCCCCGGTGGGGAAAACGGGGAGGAGTGCTTCCAGACACAGAAATGACACGCGTTGTATAATTTCGGAAAACGTCACCTCATAAAGACCGAAAACGAGGGTCACCTTTTCGTTCGAGACATTATAATTTAGGAAAACGTCACATTGTGTGTATAATGTGACGCGAGTCAAAGAGGTGACGCCTTACCGTAGTTTCCGAAAGTCTATTTTTCGAGACAAAAACGCCGAGGTGCGTGAGCCAGGTGCGAAAAACGGTCCGACTGGACTGCTTGTCCCTCAACACTAACCGTGTGCCTACTCGCCGTGTGCCAAGTACAATCGCGTAACGTAGCTCTATCCGTAGCCAAGGACTGCTCTGAGTCTAGAAAGTGTATCCGAGCTCTACGCCGTGTAACGCTCGTGCGACGAGCGATGGCGTCGGCCGTGGAGGTTCCGACCGACTCGCTGGTGCAAGCGCTGCGGCGGTGCGGCTTTGGCGCAGTCGCAGACACAATGGGACTTGAGCTTGAGCACAATGTCCTCAGCGGCAAGGTCGACATGACGGCCAAATTCTCACGAGACGAACGCTACGATGTGATCCGTGCCTTGTCAGATCCTTGCTTCACAACCGAGCTGCATGAGGAGCTCAACCACTTATCGGCGCTCTCAGGAGATTTTGATCAATTTGTGGCGCTCGAGAGCGATCCGGTCCTCACGTATGAGGTGATCTTGGCGCCGTCACCGCCTCCGCCCTTGGCGCCGCCACCATCTCCGTCACCGTCGCCGCCGCCGCCTTTGTATCCGCCGCCGCCGTTGAGTCCACCGACGTCACCGCCGCCTCCTCCATCACCGGCGCCGCCGCCACCACCGCCCTCACCACGGCCACCCCCCCCGCCACCGCCCGAATTGCCACTGCCGTTGCCCCCGCCCCCGTCACCTCCCTCACCGCCGCCGCCGCCACCAGCAGCACCGCCACCGCCCGAATCGCCGCCACTGTCATCGCCGTCGCCACCGCCTCCCTCACCAGAGCCGCCGCCACCAGCACCTCCATCACCGCCGCCATCGTCGCCTTCTCCCTCAGCGCCGCCTGGACCACCATCCTCACCACATCCCTCACTGCCGCCGTCGTCACCGCCAAAACCGCAGCCACCACTACCGCCGCCACCACAGCTTCCGCCATCACGACCGCCGCTTCCACCACCCTCGCCGCCATTACCATCGCTGCCACCCTCAACCCCGCCCTTGCCGCCGCCTCCCTCACCGCCGCCTTCACCACCTCCCTCACCGACGCCCTCTCCGCCGCCGTCGCCACCACCGCCGTCGCCACCACCGCCGTCGCCGCCACCTCCCTCACCGCCGCCTTCACCACCTCCCTCACCGCCGCCCTCTCCGCCGCCGTCGCCACCGCCGCCGTCGCCGCCGTCGCCGTCGCCACCACCGCCCTCACCACCTCCACCTTCGCCACTACCATCAGCTCCCCCACCACCTCCACCTCCGTCGCCCAGACCCCCGCCGACGGCTCCGCCGCCGATCGTCGCAGTCGTCTTCGGTGCGATCACCACCACCACGTTACGCGCGATGCTGCTCATTGCGGTTCTTTCAGTCGTGAGCGCATCATTGGCGGTGACAGCTTCGTTGCGCGCACGACGGTCCACAAAAACCGACGATTATGCGACGCTGGACGACGAGGTAACATAGTTCAAGTTTGGGTTCCTTCCACCAAGAGACGCCACATATTCGTTGAGATGGTTAGATAACTTAGGAAGCGAAATGAATCCCGAATCGGCTGGGGTGCCTGGAGTCATGCTGCGCCTAAAGAGGCGTATTGCGTCGTACATGTACATGTTGCAATTTTTGTGTTTCGGTTTCAGCTCCAGAAAAGATTTTATACGCCTTGTTTTTTCTCAAGAAATGCTGGCCCTTGACCTCGCATGAGGCATCGTATGGATGAAGATAAGGTGCAGCACTGACCCGCCTCCTTGGGTGCAGCGTTCGCCACACATCCGTATTGGACCCCTCTCACGGCTGGCGGTCGGCTCTCGCTCCACACCCCGGTCGCAGACCTCGGACGACGAGGTCACGTTGAGGCCACGGTCACGAGACGCGCGAGACCTTTCTTGCAGGCTTATTGCGCTTGTGGCTTTCGGCATCTGCCTGTGCATGATCCTCGCAGGCCACATGGCACTGAGCAGCAGCGATGACGAAACATTCAAGGACGGTGGTAAATACCTCACGGCACGATTCGCAGGGTTACAGGATCGCTTCCATCGCCTTCAAGAGCGGTCACGCACAATCTTATTGCGCCGCCAACGGCTCAATGCAGAGAGAGAGCGTCGAGAAAAGCAGGACGCCTTGGAGCAGGAGGAGCAGGAGGAGCAAGCTGTGTGGAACACATCGCTTCACGTCTATGAATACGAGAAGCTGACGAAGGGAAATTTGTCTCGCGCAGCCGCAGGTGCCGCGCTCGAATCGGGAGGCCTCGGCGGCGGCCCTGGCGGCAGCTCTGGCGGCGACCCTGGCGGCGGTCCTGGCGGCGGCCCTGGCGGCGGCCCTGGCGGCGGCCCTGGCGGCGGCCCTGGCGGCGGCCCTGGCGGCGGCCCTGGCGGCAGCCCTCTGCCGAGCCGACTGCATCGCGTGCCCGTGCTTGCGACCATGCGCATCCTGGCATCGCCCCCGCCGCCGCACGGCCCTCCGATGCTCCTGCGCAACGGCCTCGAGGCCGCGTGCCTGCGCTTCCAGGAGCCTCTCGAGCTCCTCGCGCGCGCGGTGTGCGACTTTGACCGAGTCGAGCAGCGCTTCGTATGGGACGGCGCGACGCGCACGCTCCGCTACGCGCGCGACACATCCCAGTGTGTCGACTACTTCACCAGCCTCCGCGACTTTGGGGTGTGGTCATGCTTCGACGCGGCCAATGACGAATTCTTCTACGACGCGCCGGCGGCACGCTACTGCCTCCTGCTGGACCACGACAAGTGCGTGCGCACGGTGACGGGCGAGGCGGATGAGGCCGTGCAGCTGCGTGTGCCGGGCGAGGCGACGTGCTTGCGCTTGGACGAGGCGCAGACGCCACTCTCGAGGCACACGTGTGATGACACGCGGCTCTCCCAGCGATGGCGTTACGAGCCCGCCCTCGCCGCCTTCCGCTCGGTGAGCGCACCGGAGCAGTGCCTCGACTACTCTGCGGAGGATCAGGCCTTTGCAGTCTGGCCTTGCGAGCGTGAGGAGGCGCGGGAGACTGACCGTCCGAGTACGCGACCAAACGATCATGGCTTCATCTATAGGCAGCTGCAGAGCCGGTACTGCGGGCGCCGAGCCCGGGCGCTTGCCTGCTGAGTGCATCACGATTGCATGCTGAGGCATGGTGGCGGCCTCCCTCATCAGGTACTGCCTGCGCCGAGGCAGAGCCTCAGTTTGCGTGCAGGAGGCCGTCACGGGATCCAACGTGCTACTTCGTCGCCCCTGGCAGCCCACACTGTGCTTGCAGTTTTCCGGCAGTGAGCGACGCGTGCGCAGTGCCGCCTGCCGGGCGGCCGACGCGTCTCAGCGATGGATCTTCCACTCAGCTACGGCAACGTTCCGCCCCGCCATCGACGCCGGCTTGTGCCTGGACCTGTTCCAAGCAGGCCACATGGAGGCGGAGGCGGCAGAGGGGGGGGCGCAGGCGCAGGCCTTCGTCGGCGCCGACGCGCTGCGGGCAGCGCTGAGCGGCGGCGGCGGCAGCGATGAGCTCACGCTCGACGGTGGCGGAGCCCTCGGTGCGTGGCCGTGCGTTGGCCAAGCGCCGAATGAACGATTCCTCTTCGATCGGTACATGGGACGGTATTGCCTCTCGGTGAACCCGTCAGTGTGCGTCATGGAGGGTCTGCTTGGCACGCCGCTCCGGCTGCAGCTGCCTGACTCCCTCGAGTGCCTCCACTCGGACGGCGCTCTCTCCGCGCTGCAGGAGCGCCCGTGTAACGCAAGTGAGCCGCGCCAGCATTGGACGTACGATGAGGCTGCGTTGGTCTTCCGGCTGGCATCGGACGCGCAGCGCTGCATCGACTTCTTCGCGTCGCGCCTCACCTATGGCGTCTGGGCATGCCGCGACGGGCAGGAGATCAACTCGCAGCAGCAGTTCCGCCTTGATGAGCCGCGGCACCGCTTCTGCTTACTGAGCGACCCTGCTCGCTGTTTGCAGGAGGCTACCTCGTCCTTGCTTTATTGAGCGCCCCAACGTCGAGCCGCGCACTTGACACCGCTCCCGTAGAGTGGCGGCGCTCAAAAAAGCTGCACCCTGCAAGTCAAAGGGGGGACTGTAGCTTGACAGTCGGCGGGCCTGTGGCCGGGATTGGGCTTTGAATAAAAGGTTATTTGCGGAGCTGCGGTCGCTCTGTTACGCTATCGTGTATGAAGTTCAGTTCCAGTTCAGTTTCTTCGCGGTCCCCCCACGCTCACTCCACCGCCGTCTCAACGGACGACTCCCCTACGCTCCACCCTCGGTCTCAAACACAAGTGTATGAAAATACAGTTGTGAGTTCTTGACGGACGTCGGTGCAAAGTCAGGAAAGTTTTGTACACGCCGTTGGTGCCCAAAGAACGCAGACCCGACCGGGCCGAAAGGGAGATGCCCGGATTGCGCTAGGAGTATTAACAGCCCAATCCGGTCATCTCCCACTCAGAGCGGCCGAGTATTAACAGCCGATTCACACACAGAGTATCCGATGACGCTGCCGCCCTAAGGTAGCGTACCGTCGGCGATAGCTTTGCGCGTCGCCCGCCCGCGCTCATGGCGCTGGATGTCGACGGCAGGGTCGAGAGCCGCCTTTTCGGGCTCCGGGACCACAGGCGGTGCGGTGTCGGGCGTCGCGAGCCCCGTCACGAAGCCCACACGCTGCCTGGGCATCACGGGGTCTTTAAACTTTTTGGCCATGATGGAGGTGAGCATCGCCTGCCTGGCTAGGTTGGCCACCGCCTGTGGTGGTGCGGCCTGCACCTCAGTCGTCGCAGTCTCGAGCATGTCGCGCATCGATTTGCCCCGCACGAGCGCCTGGATCTTAGTCACCGACTTTTGCACCGTGACCTCGGCCGGCACGTCGTCCATACTCGCTTGCACCTTCGGGCCCGCATGCGTGACGACATTTCTGAAGCTCTTGGTCGCCTGCTTGATCAGGCTGGCGCGATGAATGATGTCGCCGAACGACTGCTTATCCTTCTTGATTTGCAGCCCCACGAAGGTCAACAACTCGGCGATGTTCTTGAAGCCTCGCATCTCGGCGAGGGCGGCGGCGCTGCGCCCCGCGTTGTTCTCGAGCAGCGGATCGGCGCCATGATCAAGTAGGATGTCGATCACCTGCGCGTGCCCGCGGTATGCTGCCCACATGAGCGGCGTGAAGCCCGCGTTCGATTGCGGGTCCTCATTAACGTTGATCGCGTGGCCACGTAAGAGGAGCTGCGAGACGACCGCCGGGTTGCCTTCCTTGGCAGCCCAGATGAGCGGGTTCCACCCATTCATCCCAATGGACGAATTACCTTTGCCCACTTGGCGCACGAGCTTGGCGTTGCCCGCCTTCGACTCGGCAGCGCCCGCCTGCTCGACCCAATTCTGCGTGTCGATCTCGCAAGCGATGATGGTCGCATCGACGTCGTTGAGTCCTTTGCGAGGCACCTCGAGCGTGGAGCTCGTGGGCATGATGCCGCAGAGTGAGCGCAGCGTAGTTGAGTCCTTCATCGCCTGGCCCAACGCCATGGCGCCAGAGATTCCCATGGTCTCATTCTTGAGCACGTTGAGCGTGATGAGCTTCGGGCACGTGCTCACGACGGCCGCGAGCGTCTCCGCCTCGTGCTGATTGAGCTTGCACTCGCGTATGTCGATCGCCGTGGCCGCAGGCTTGCAGCTGAGCCATCCGGCGATTAGCAGCCGGCGCCCCGGATGTGGCTTACCGCTATGGTCTTCCATCGTCCAGCCCCGTATGTCACATGTGGTCACGTCGAGTGGCAGCGGCTTACTCGCCTTGTTCACGAAGCAATTGATCACACCCTGCTTCACACCCAGAGCCTGCTGGACGGCTGACGAAAAGTTGTCGTCGTTGTTGAACCATTCAGGCAGCTGTTGCAGATGCCCCCACTCGATCGCCTTCGAGAGAATCTTGGTGGCTGTCTCCGAGTGCCGATCGGGCACCTCCTTCTCCACCTCCATCTTCATCCCGTCCTTCATGTCCATCAGCGTCTTGCGCCGGCGCGAGAGCACCTGCTCGAGCGTGAGAGACGTCATGTTGAGCGAGAGGCGCGTGATGATCAGGAGTGACGAGCCGTCGACCTCGGTCTCGAGTGCCTCGAGGCCCGTGAGTGGCGGGAAGAGCACCTCCTTCTCGTGCGGGTACTGGCTCAGCCAGCTCAGGTCGGCGCCGCGGTCGACCATGCCCATCTGCATCTCGAAGATGGTTGAGGCCGAGCCCTGCGCGTAGCTCACCGCCTGCGCGCGGTCGGTCGTCGTCGACGAGAAGCCGTACTCAATGCCGCCGCGTACGCCCGAAGAATTGGGCTGGAAGAACTCTTTTGGGAGCGTGGCGCCTTTGAACCCGCGCCATACCTTGACGGCCTGCGTCAGCTTCGAGAGCTTGAGCACGGCGGAGTTGATCGCGTGGATCGTGGTAGCGTAGTTGTTCCCCTTGCACAGCTGATTGAATTTGTCGATCAGGTATTGCACACCCGATGCCTGGCGCAGCGCCGCGTTGTACTTCTCGTACATGGGCCCGGTGTCTGCGATGGGTGTGGGCGGCGCTTAGCATCTGAAAGGGGGCAGCAGGGGGCAGCAGGGGGCAGGAGGGGACAGGAGGGGGCAGCAGCAGTGGCATCGTGCGGCGGGCGGCGGGCGCCAACGTCGTCCCCGATTAGGGTCGTCCCCGGGAGGCCTCCGTGAAATCTCATGTGGTGTGAATTCGACCAGTTGTTGAGTCTCGATCGTATGTGATCATCCCTGGCCCCGCGTCCGAAGCAAGGCGTAGCAGCGGCAGCGGCGCAGCAGCAGCGGCAGCGGCGCAGCAGCAGTGGCATCGGCGCAGCAGCAGTGGCAGCGGTGGCGGCGGCGGCGTGGCGGCGGCGCGCATGTTAGAGGCGGTGGAGGCGGAGAGGGCGCGTACAGAGCCGACCGGCGAGGGCCTCAACCAAGATGATCTCAACGAGGTTATGCTTTCGGAGCCGCGCGTTCTGCTCCTCCACGAGCGCCTCGAAGGCCTCGACCGCCATCGGGGAGCGTCCAAACTCGTGGCTTGGGCTTGCACTCGCAAATGCTCCCTCGAGCGGCGGCAGAGCCTCGCCAGCTGCCTCGGCCGCCGCCCTGGCTTCAGCGCGCGCCTGAACAGCGGCCGTGAAGTATGGTCGGTCCGGGTAAGCCTTCTGCAGGTCCGGCTCGGCCACGAACTCCCATTCGATCGCCGAAGAGGTCGTCACGCCGTTTGCCGACTTGAACTCCTTATTCGAGTCCTTGTACGTCGTGTGCTCGGCCTTCATCGCCTTGTGAAGCGAGCCGTCGATCATCTGGGGAGGTCCGATGACGCCCTCGAGGCCGCCGAAGAAGAGGTCGAGCGAGCCGAAGGCCATCTCGAAGCCGCCGCCGTCCATTTGGAACTTTTTGTTGAGCTCCTCGGCGCTCGCCGCCGCGCGCGACTGCAGCATCTCGACGCCGAGTACGAGCTGCTCGATGAGGCCGTCGAGGAGCGCCGGTTGGCGCAGATGCTCCGAGATCTGTTGCTTCGTGAGCTTCTTGACGTGCTCGAACGGGGAGTCATCGGGCACGTCGAGCGCTGACGCGATGATGGTGTGCAACTCGAGCGACTCGCACCACTTGTCCACCGTCCAGCCGCCGCTCTTGCCCCAATCAAAGTCCTCTTCCGTATCGAGCTTGGGGCCCTCTTCGACGACGGGCTTGGGCTTTGGCTTCTTGATCGCCGACTTGCCGCCAGTGCTGAGCGGACCCTTGAGCATCGGTCGCGCCTGCACAAACGACTCGCTGGAGGCCGCGGAAGCAGTGGACTTTGACGATTTCACCTCTGGAGGGGCAGTGCTGGGCGCGTTCCCTTCGGGCGAGCCCGACAGCTTGGAGGCGGAGGGCCGGTCCGACACTTTGGGTGCGGCCTTGGCCTTCTGATCTCGGTTGCTGCCTTGCGAACCCGCACTCGACGGCTTCGCAGGAAGCGAGGTGTTCAGCTTCGCCTTAGGCGCCATGAATGAGTACGCAATTTTGCGTCCCAAAACCCGCAAACATGCCAGATCGAAAAAGTCTGCAGAAAAAGTCCACGACTCAATCTTTCATTCACTGCTGACTAATGGAGCACTAGGTTGCTCCCTTTTAGATACTTGATTTGTTTCGACTGTGCTTGCTTGCTTGCAGGCATCTTCATGGGTCCAGGGAAAAACCCCTCCCCGACGGCGCAGACCGGCGCCGCTCCCGGCGAATGAACTGTCGGGGTCCTACACCACCTCGAGACCATGTGCGAGCGACTGCGACGCGGCGCCGTTTTCGCTTTCGTCTCTTGACAGCGATCTGACGGCCCTTAACGGTTGGACGCGCTGCGGAAGACGCCGCCGGTCGCCTCGGCAAGCGTCTTCATAAAGGACTCCGCAGCCGCCCTGTCCTCCGTCCCGCCCTCCATGAAGAGGATCGTGTTGCACGGCACCGTGCCGTTTTTCGAGAGCGTCGAGGCCATGGCAATGATCTGGCTCGGCGGCGCATCCGAGGGGACGCCGTCCGAGAGGAGATAGACAGCCTCGACCCCGTCCGGCTTGTACGCCGCGCCGAGTGCAGCGAGGGTGCTCGTACCGCCGTTCGCCACCCAGCTCGCTACGTACTGGGTAGCGGAGGCTGCATTGGATGTGTTGGCGGGAAGGAGGCCGGGTGCCCACGAGCCAACGGAATCAGAGAACTTGAGGACGTCAAACATACGGCCTGCCAGTTTTGGAAGCTGGTCGAGGATCACGTCGGAGAGCTGGGCTTGCACATACGAGAGTCGCGTGTACATGCTGCCGTCGGGCGCGGTGAATGAGGTGCTCATACTCCCGGAGACATCGACCAAGAAGATGGCCTTTTTGACGGAGATCGGCCCGAACGTGCACGACTGCTGCGGCGTGCTCTGCAGGATCTTGAGCGCCGCCGCTTTGTCAGAGGAGAAATCGAACGCGTCCAGTATCGAAGCGTTGTTGCTCTTCGTGTCGAACAGCATTGCCGCAATGCCCGGCAGCACCGTGAGCCTGTCGCTGCTGAAGCTGAAGGCTTTCAGGATGCCTGCGCCCTCTGAACAATTCATACCCTGAGCGTAGCGCAGCATGAGCTGAAGCGCCGTGGCCTTGTCAGCTGAGAACGAGAGAGGTTGCAGCAAGGCAACCATCGACTGGGAGCGGAGCGGCAAGTTGTGATCCATGCCCTCTGTCAGGCCCTTGGACAGAGCCTTGAGCTGATCCGATGAGAAACTTGCGCTAGTCATGTTCTTGATGATTGCATCGACCTCAGCGTCGCTGCGAGCCGGCCCCTGTGGACACCAGTCGGCCGTGGCAATCGCAGTGGAGCACAGGAAGAGCAACAGCTTCATTTTGCGAAGGGAAAGCGAGCCCGTTTCGGGCCGGGACACGTGTGAAAAAAACCTCCCGACATGTATCCGGGTACCGTGTAGAACTGAATAGAAAAGTCTCCAAGCTTAGCTGGTCAAAACATCTATTTTTTTGCGATCATGCTCATATGCGTCGTCGTCGCGGCCTCGGGCGCGACGGAGTCGCACTTGGCCGAGGAGCAAGCCATGATGCGAATGCTCACGCTCAACCACCGTGCGCTGCTGAGTGACCGGCCGCTGCCGGTCCAGCCGATCGATGATGACGCCTCATCGTGCGCGGCGGTGGCCGCAAACGCTGCAGACGCTGATGGCTACCCGGTCGGCACCTCGGCGTGGCTCGCAGATTTTGCGGCCGTCGAGCAGGCCGACGCCACACTGCGTGGCGCCCATGCTGCCGACATCGAGCAGCGCTTCACGCGGACGGTGCACGCGCTACGCGACAGCCAGTTTGCGATGGCGCGCGAGGCACTGCATGGCGCGTGCCTGAGCGCTCAGCAGCTGGCGCAATCGTCGAAGCAGCAGCTACTCCAGCAGCGCATCGGGGCCATCGACGTCTTCGAGGCGCTCGAGCGGCCAGCTGCGGGCTCGGTGAGCACCATCGACGAGAAGTCGGCGCAGGTGTTCGATGGTTGGGTACACGAGTGCGCCACGATGCTGCAGTACATGCCGACCGCGCCGCCGAACCGCGAGGACCACAAGCGGCTGTTCATGCTGCTGCACGACCTGGGGAGCACCCTCCTCCTCACGCACCTTCTCGGTGTGCTGCCGGCACCCGTGCTTCGCGCCGAGATTATGGCCGAGCTCGCGCAGCTCGTGCTCGAGTTTGGAGAAGCCAATCGCAAGACGGCGCTCAGCCGAGCGCTCGGCACGGCGCTGGGCACGGCGCGCGGCGCGGCCGTGGGCGTGCAGCTGCTGCGAGAGCATGGACATTGCGACCCGCCGGAGTCGTCAGGTGCGGATGAGCACGCGGGACCTGCGGGATGATTCCATGCTGATTGCTTCTTTGAGTACGTGATGATTGCCTCCTTCATCAGGTGAAGATGAGCGCGCGGACCTGTGGACCCACGCGGGGGTGCGCGTATGTGCGGCGCTGCTGCTGCGCGCGGGGCGCGTGGGCGAGGCGCTCGAGTTGCTGAAGGCCATCGTCACCAGGATGCCCACGATGCACGCCTTCTTGGCCATGTTCGAGGTCGCGTCGCGGCTGCCACCGCCCTCCTCACCCTCCTCGCCCTCCTTGCCCTCCTCGTCGCCCTCGCCGCCGCCGCTGCCGCCGCTCCGCTTCAGCGCGGAGCACATGCTCGAAGTGCTCGAGACAGCGCTGGGCGTTCCACAGCACGGGCTCGCGTCGGAAGGCAACCTGCTGCGCTGGCAGCTGCAGAGAGCGCTGCGCTTTGGACAGGCTCAGCCGGCGCTGGCGCCCCCACTCGCATGCCCGCCGACGTCGGCGTCGGCGCCACTCGAGCGGCCGAAGATCGTCATCGTGATGCCTTTCGTCGCAGCGGAGCGATCGCGGCTCGTGTCCAACCTCGGCAGGCGAGTGTCGTTAATTGCCTCTTGATTGCCTCCTCTGATTGCCTCCTCTGATCGCGGCTCGTGTCCAACCTCGGCAGTTGGCGTGACGGCGGCGGCCTCGAGCCTTGCGCTGCTGACGGCGACGCGAACGGCCGCGGCGCGGGCGGCGGCAGCGCCTTCCCGGCGTCGTTTCGCGCGGACTTGATGCTCTATGCCGCCGATGGGCCGTCGCACCCAGAGCTCTCTTGGATTCCGTGGGCGGAGCCGACGGCCCTCCTCGGGGGCGCCGCGCGCTGCTTTGGGCGCGTCTACGTGCGCCCTGCCAACCTGACGCGCGCCGAGCAGTACTACGTAGGCGGCTGGGACAACACGGGCCCGAACAACCTCTTCTACCGTCTCTTTTTCGACAAGGCGTTGCATGCCCAGTACGACGCGATGCTGTGGATGGAGGCCGACGTGGTGCCCATTCGACCGTTGTGGCTCGCGCGCGTGGCCGAGGAGGCCGCAGCGCCACGTGGCTACTGGCGCAAGGGCCCCGCGCAGCAGCCTCGGTTGGCACATGCCATGGTGAGTACACACCACTACCACATGAACTCGGCCGGCCTCTACCGGCTCGGCCAGCCGTGCTTCGTGGCGCTGATGCATCGTGTGGCGCACGAGCACCCCCGCCAGCCGCATGACGTCTCGACGCACTTGTTCCTGCACGAGCCACGCCACTTCCATATATGGCAGGCGCACGCTCACCGCTTCCTGTACACCGACCTCGTGCAGAATCGTCTCGACGTGTGGAACGAGGCGAGCGTTCGCGCACTCTCGGCCGACACGGTGCTCGTGCATGGCAAGCACCGTGCCGAGCCGGAACTCAAGTCCAAGACCAGGCCTAATAAGCCCCCCAAGGCACAGGACGATAAGAAGGGCAAGTCCAAGCGTAGTCCAAGCGAGTAGCAGTATAGCAGATTAGGGCCGTGTGGGCTGCGACCTGCGTTTGGGCTGCGAGTCGAGTCGGCGTGGGCGGTAAATAGCAGGGGGCGTGTGGTTCACACAGCCGAAGCGCAAGCCGAGCGGTGACGTGCTGAGTCGCAATTATACTACCCGGTCGGAGCTATCAGCTAACGGGGGCTACTCCTAAGTTTTTGTGTACACCTATAGTACAGCGCAAGAGAAGGTCCCGCAATGTACACGCGCGCACACGCGCCGTCTCATCCACGAGTCGAGGGTCAGAGATTGTCCTCGCCCGCCGCCGAGCCCGCCGGGCGCGCCTGGCTGATGGGTACCTTCCGATGCCCGGCGAACGATGCGTCCGGCCCGACGTGGCCCTCGCGCCAGCAGCGGTTGCAGTATGGGTCGCCATCGCAGCCGACGCACCACACGTGCGCGTCCTCATTGCAGACGATGCACCAGCGCTCCATCTCGTCCGGCGGCGCAGGCGCTGGCGGGGCCGCCGTCCTGGGCGCGGGCTGCCGTGCTTGGTGCGTCGGCGCACTCGGGAAGAGAGCGGCGACGGAACTCGGTGCGGGCACGTGCTGGGGCACGGTCGGCATCTGCGCGAAGCGCACCTCCGCCTCGAGCTCATCTGCCATCTCGGCGAGCAGACGTTCCGCTTCTGCAGCCTCGTCGTCCTCCTTGGCCTCATCAACGCCATCGAAGCCGAGGGAGCCCATCACGGCGCCCATCAAGTCGGCGGCGGCGGCGCCGCCCTTGGCGCTGGTCGGCGCGCCCTTGGCGGCGGCGCTCGTGCCCGCGCAAAGGCCCTGCAGCCCCTCGCAGAGGGCGCGATCCGACTCGCCCTTGATGCTGGCGAGCTCTGCCTTGCTCAGCGCAGCGAGGGGCTGTTCTTCGGGAGGTGCGCCGGCGGCGAGGGCGGCCAGGGCGGCGAGGCGCGCGGCGTCGAGGGCGGCGTTGCCGGCCCCGTCGGCCTCGCCGCGCGCGTGCAGCCACTGCGCGACGCGGTCGTTACCGACGGCTGCGTGGGCGCCGCCGCCCTCGAGCCGTACCGCGTCGGCCGCCTGCTGCAGCAGCACGTCGGCCTCGGCGGCGCCGGCACTAGCGCCGCCACGCCCGCCGTCCACAAAGGTGTCGAAGAGCCGTCCGAGCTTGTCGTTCACGCTGGACTTGCCGGCGCCCGCCGGCCCCTCGGGCGGCGCTGGCGGCAGCCAGCCCGCTACCGGCTTCGGCAGCGGGGTTGTGCTGGGTAGGTCACGCAGCTCACGCGACTTGGCGATGAGCTCGTCGTCGGTGGCGCCGCCGGGCGCATCGTCACCGCGCAGCGCTTGCAGCCGGCGCATCAGCTCGTCGTCTGCCATGGCAGACGACTGATCATGCAAAAGAACGGCAGCAGAGGTGGTAGCGGCTGCGACTGCGTGGCGTGGGCGCGAAGAGCGCGTGGTTAGAAGAGGAGAGAGAGAGGGAGGGAGGGAGGGCGTGCGCGGGTGGCGCTTGCGGACGACGCGCGATGCGGAGGATGTGCAGCTCGTCTAAACCCGGCCAGGTAGAGGGAGTGCGAGGCACACGCAACGGCCGCGGTGGCTGCCGAAGCGTGTTGGTACGCTGCCCGGTCGGGAGTTATGCGGCTGGCGGCTATTGTAGGCAAACGAGTCAACGCGGGGGTCACGGGAGGAGTCCACCCGCATTGCTTGTGTTGGCCACCTATGTGAGAGGTGCGCGCGCGCGCGGAGACGAGACCGCGTACTTGGCGCGACGAGGTCGGGCGCGCGTGTGAGCGGTGAACGCCTTCACACCTGAAGTGACCTCGAACAGGTCATGGGAAGGTCCTATCCCATGAGATCCAAAGTCACGAGGAAAGGCGCTCGCCAACGCCCATTCCGGGAATGTCTTTTGCATTCCACAACCTCCAGGGTTGTCCCGCTTGAGTTCGAAGCGTCGGTGCGGCCGCCATTTTACCAGTCTCGCCGCCGCTGCTGGCTGCTGCCGGGTGTGGCCGCGGCGCTCGCGGGTTCGCGGCGAGCCAGGCAGCGCTCGCTCTGCCTCCTTCGAGGCGCTGACTAGCTCGCGCGCGCGCTGCATCGAGCCTCGGGTGGCTGCGTGCCGTGTCGCACCTCCACCTGCTCAGCGCGGAGCTGGCCGTACTGCCTGGCCTCGCCCGCGTTTGGCGCGGACCTGCACCTTCGGGCGCCTGAGGGCGGGCCAACATCCAGCACGCCACGCGCCGCGCGCCGCAGCCGTGGCCGCCACCCGCTCACTCGCTGCTAATGCTCACGCGCCATGGCCCACCCGCAGGCACCATGGCTGCAGCTGAAGCCACCGCGTCGTTCAAGTTGTGGAAGCGCGGCGAGAAGCTGGGTGAGGGCACATTCGGCGAGGTCTACGTCGCGACGCACGAGAAGACGGGTGAAATTGCCGCGCTCAAGAAGATCAAGCTCGAGTGCGAGGATGAGGGTGTTCCGGGCACCACGCTGCGCGAGGTGTCGCTGCTCAAGGAGCTGCAGCACCCCAACGTCGTCCAGTGCGTGCACCGCGCGCGCGCTCGCTTAACCCGGCTGCGCGCTCGCAAAGGCGCCGCTCACTCGCGCGCGCGCGCGCTCTCTCTCTCGCTCTCTTGCAGGCTCAAGGACGTCTTCTACATGCCGAACGACAACAAATTGTACCTGTGCTTCGAGTACTGCGAGTTTGACCTCAAGAAGTACATGAAGTCACAGCAGTACAAGCTGAGCGCGGAGTGCGTCAAGTCGTTCACCTACCAGATGCTCGACGGCCTCCGGTGGTGCCATTCGCACCGCATCTTCCACCGCGACCTCAAGCCGCAGAACGTGCTCGTGGACCCAAAGAAGGGCTCGCTCAAGCTCGCTGACTTTGGGCTCGCGCGCGCGTTCACGGTGCCGCTGCGCACGTACACGCACGAGGTGGTCACGCTCTGGTACCGCGCGCCTGAGATCTTGCTCGGATCCAAGCAGTACTCGTGCCCGGTCGACATGTGGTCGCTCGGCACCATGATCCCCGAGATGGTCACCGGCCACCCGATGTTCCCGGGCGACTCGGAGATTGACGAGATCTTCAAGATCTTCCGGGTGCTCGGCACGCCGAACGAGACGCTCTGGACGGGCGTCTCACAGCTGCCCGACTTCAAGACCAACTTCCCCAAGTGGCAGCCCAAGCAGCTGCGCGAGGTGGTGCCGCAGACGGACAGGCTCAACGACGAGGGCCTCGACCTCGTCAAGCACATGCTCCTCTACACGCCGCAGGCGCGCATCACCGCCAAGGACGCCCTCGAGCACCCGTACTTCAACGGCCTCAACCTCGACACGGTCGGCAAGATCCCGCTGCCCTTCTAAGCGCGCGCGGGGTCTCCTGTCGCAGCGAGCAGCAGCGCAGGGTGTGTGATTCGCAGCGTGACGGTTTGGAGCCGTCGATCGCGCCACCCCCCGCGCGCCGTCCTTCCGCGCGCGCTGCGCACTCGGGATGCGTGAGGTCGTAAAGCACCACGAAGATGTTGGGAGATGTTGTGCCCGGGTGAGGCGGTGAGCTCTGATCTGGCTGGCTTGATGTGCTTGAGCGTGTGTGCCTATGGCTATGCAATTGGACCTGTGGACGTCGATGTGCGGGTCGCGAAGGGTACGTCGCGTTTGTGTGGCGGATGCGCGCGTGTTGTTTGGTACATGGACACTCAGTTTTCCGAACTTGTCCCGCTTGCAACGAAAATTCAAAACCCCACAGTGGCTCGCGAAACAACTTCTCGAAACAACGAAGTTGGCTCCTGCCAAAAAGCGTGGCTCTCCGCACTCGTGCAGCCATGTCGTACGCTGGCGGTAGCGGCAACACCGCGGTGGCGACGAAGACGGCGCCGGTGCGCAGGAAGCCCCCCAACCCCGATGGCCACAAGTCGCTCGTCGAGGCCCCGCTGCCATACCGCCAGGAGGATCCGGCAGAGCCGAACACCCGCTACTGCGACACGGTCAACGGCGTCATTCCGGGCTATGCGGGCCACCGCCCCCGCGCCCAACACACGTACGGCAAGGCTGCCTTTGGCGATCCTAACGGCCTCTCGCACGCTGGGGAGCTGCGCAAGAAAGGCGATCTGGAGGTCTTCGGCGACATGGCCGTGTGGAATGACAAGGGCACTACATATCAAGGCGCCGGCGTAGGCGTCGACGGCGAGCAGACAGGGCACCCGAGCACGAAGGCCGATGCGGGTGTGTGGGCGGAGGGCCTGCCCGAGTACTCGGTTCAGGTCGGTGGCGTGCTGCCCGGCTACGGCGGCCACGTGCCCCGCGCGCTGCACACGTACGGCAAGAGCGCCAAGGGTGCGACTCCGCCCTTCGCCAAGGTGCAGGAGCACGAGGAGATCGCAGAGCTTCGTGAGCTCTTCTCGCGCTCGCCCAAGGTGCGCGGGCTCGAGAGTGGCGACTACCAGCGCTCTGACCCTAACGACGACGGCGAGGAGTGGTGGCCCCAGGGCCCACCCACGGCGGCTATCAAGGGCTTCATGACTGACTTCCGCGACGAGCGCAACGGTGTGGTGCCCAAGTACGCGGGCCACGTGCCCCGCGCGAAGGACAAGTACGGCGCGTCGGCGATGGGGCACACGCGCACCGTCGAGGCCAAGAAGCCGGCCCACCTGAAGGACGAGTCTAACTCCGGTGTCAACACGGGCGACCAGATTATGGGCACGGTCAACCGCGTCAACACGAAGACTGAGGTGGCGTTCAAGCCCACGATGCGCATTGACGGCAACGGCGTCATCCCCGGCTACAGGGGCCACGTGCCCAACGCGTACAACGCCGTCGGCATGACCACCTTCCTGTCTGGCCCCGGCTACACAGAGGTCAAGGTCGAGAACATGGAGAAGATGGGCGGTGCCGGCGATCTGGGAGACTCGGCGGCGGCGTACGGCTGCAATGACTGGGGCGCCTCCTCCTTCTCGGACGGATACGCCGACTTTGACGGCGCGGCCCCAGATGCGAGCTGGATGGCGAAGGACGCCGTCTCGGCGGGTGGTCACATCGATCAGTATACCTTTGGCGATGCGAGTGCGGATGCCGCACGCGAAGCTGCGCGCAAGAATGCGGAGCATAAGGCTCTGCATGACGCGGCCAAGCGCGCGGCGCGCGGCTTCTGAGGCGCGCACAGCGGCGGCAGCGGCGGCGGCGGCGGCGGCATGTCGCCGGCCGCCGCAGCGCCCGGCGGACGCAAGGAGTGCGCAGCGAGCGCGTGAGCCCGCCCTCGGGCCCGCGCGGCGGTGCATGTGCCATGGCACCAGGTGGGGGGGGGGATGCACGTGGGATGTGGTGGCGGTGGCCGGGCATGAGCGTGGTGGTGTGTACCCGTGGTGGCCGCGGTGGCGTGTCAGAAGGCGACGAATGATAGCACAGGTTCTGGGCTGGGTCTGTGCGTGCGGGTGGCGTCTCCATTTACGTTGTATGCGTCGTTGACCCGGGACGGTGAGTTTGCGAGCCATGTAGTGAGTAGTGTGTACTGCGTGCTGCGCGCGTACCAGCTGTATCCTGTTTGTAACAGCTCAGATTGGAAATGCGACGCGACTCAGTGTGATCCTCGATTCCAGCATTATATTTCGTACGTCCTCCGCAACGCAACGGCGTTGGCGACGGCCCGCAGCCCGGCTACGTAGGGGCTAGCAGCGATGAACCATGAACGCCCCACCGCGCACCGGACGCCAGGCCCGGCAGGACGACCCCCGGGGATTTCGGATTAACCCGCTACCCGGGGACGGCGGACGACACCCGCGGCCGGTCCGGAGCGCGAGCCGGGGTCCGGTAAGGTGACGCCACATGGTACCGAGATGACGTAACACCGATCTCACACGTGGGGTCACGTCACACGTGCGTGACGTGACCAGACCGTGACGCGTATCGGACGCGGCGGATCTCGTGTGACGGATCTCGGCGATCCGTAACCGCGACGGGGACCTCATAATTTATATGCGGACTTCGTGCTCGTCCGGCTGGTATGCGCTTTTACCTCGTACCTGAAACCCTATTGTCAACTAAACTGAGTTAACACTGAAAACGCGCGCCCCTCCGCGCTCCGACCGCGCTGGCTTCCTCATCGCACATCTCGCGGGACCCAGCTGACAACCAGCACAGAAACGCAAAATCGTGCGCGCCTGGTCGCGCGCGCGGAGCGTCTCGCTCTCGGGGGTCGGTCAGTCGGCTACTGTCCCATCACTGGCGTGGCGTGTGGTGCCCATTACTGCTTTACTGGATCTCGGACGTCCCGGCGCCGTGGCGCGTGTGGCCCGCTGGGCGCGACACGCATGTACTCTCTACCTTTACGCCTTGATGCGGCCTTTGATGATATCCTGTTTGTACTTTAGCATCTCTAGCTCCTTTTCAAAAGTCGCCTGAGGGAAGTAGGCGTTCGGGCCGGGCTTCTTCTTCTCCTCGTCCATGATGGTCTCGATCATAGATTTTTGGCCCGCTTTGGAGAAGCGCGGTGCACCCGTTGAGCGCAGCTCCGTTTTGTGGCCGTACGCACCCGGTCCCGGGAGATCCCGAGCGAGATCCATAACCATATCGAGCTCTGACTTGCAATTGCCACGCCCGGTGACCGTGACCGAGCGCCCCGACGACAGTCCTTTTTCGAGACTGTAGGTGCCCGGTCCAGGCACTTGAGGCGGCTTCGGGTTCGAAACTGGGCGGCCACCCACGGGCTGCATCATTCGAAACGCCCTATTCGCTGGCTGAGGATCCCTGGGGGAGTAGGCGGCGGGCGATGGCAGGTCGCGCAAGTGGGCGACCATCCTGCCCATGTCGTGCGCAGATGGTGCAACCTTTCCGTGCCGAAGCTCGGGCGAGAGTCCAAAGGTGGATCCGCCCATCCCTCGCTGACTACTCAGTTTGGGATCGTACGAGGCGGGGCCTGGCTGCTGCGAGGCTATCTTGACGCGGTACGAGTCGAGCGAGCCTGCGTCGCGGTCTGGAATAGAACCAGTGCCCAAGACAGAGCCTGCAAATATGATTCCGGACTCCGTGATGGCCCGTACGCGCGGTGAGTACTGGGCTGGACCGGGGATCTCAGCCGCATCAGCGCACATCTTGTCATCATACATCACCCGGCGTGCTGGCGTGGGGTCAAATGAGTCGAGCTGCCGTTTCTGCATGATTGCCTCTTTCTTCAGCTTGGACATTTTCAGACGTGCATCCTGCTCTTCGAGATGCTTCACCAGCGCCTCGCGTTCAGCTTCAGCCCGTGCGGCCGCGCGTTCACGCTTGAGCTTACGCTGTGCTGCGGCGTCTTCGGCGGACCGGCGTGCAGGACCAGGATCGTAGGCGTCCAGCATTCGCAAACTTCGTTTTACGAACGGCGTCGTCTGTTTATTATGGTTTCGCCTCTTAATGAACTCCCTCATCAGCAGAGCATCACGCACAGTGGGTGTAACGGGGATAGTCAGGGGGCATGCAATTTGCTGACATACGCCTCCTCCAAGCGTCAGAGTTCATGAGAGTTCTACCTCGTCTATTTCTTCGACGTTTGCAGCTGGGGCGACTGCCGCGGCGGCGTGCCCATGGTGCGAGAATGTTAATGAGCTGGCCGTTGAAGCCACCGATGCCGACATGATCTTGGGCCGGTGCGCGGGTGTGGCGGTCGGCCTCAATATCTTGGTCGAGTCGTCGCGTCCAGAAATATCGACCGGTACGATCATACGAGGCGGCCTGTGGGGCGAGTCGTCGCGTTCAGCGGCGGGCTTGCCCGTGTCGAAGGACTCGACCGGAGTCATGCCCTCTTCGGCTCGGACGCTGGAGCGCACACTTCTTGATGATGGGCTTACCCGGGATGGCGAGATCATGCCGATCGCACGGCGGATCGCGGTGGGGCTCGTCTTAAGGCTGGTGCCCAGCCCTACGGCCATCGCGAAAAAGTAGCTCCCGCCGTGTCGGCTGCCCTCTGAACTACTCGTGGGGCTAGCTGAACGTGGGGACGTCGAGAGGGTTATGCTGCTGCTGCTGCTCCTGGAAGTGGTGCTCTCACTTATGGAGTTCTCACTGTTCTGAGCTGCTGCTCCTGCTCCTGCCTTGAAGCCTGAGATGAGCGCATGCATCTCGGGCTGGCCGAGCTCACGTGCGAGCTCTGCCGGCGTGAGCCCGTCCGCGTTGCGTGTCGACGTGTCTGCGCCTGCCTCGAGTAGCAGGACGACGCACCGACGAAATCCGCGCGCCGCCGCCCAATGCAGCGGCGTGCGATCGCCGTCGATGTCGATCGCATTGACGTCGAGGCCTGTCCGTAGAAAGGCCTCGACCTGCTTCGGCTGGTTGAGGGCCACTCGCACCGAGACACCCGTGAGTGCCTCGCTCACCATCTTCGGGTCGTTGTGCCGAGTGGGGCTGGATGTTCCAGTGATGTTCATGAAGAAGTTCGTTCGAGGCGCTGGGTCCGCTCGCGGCATATGCAGCGGCAATGTGGCCGAGAGGCTCACGAAGATGCAGCTCGTATCGTCGAGGAGGCCTCCACGCATTTTGACCGCCTTGGCGATGATTGCATCGGCGAGCAGCTGCGAGCTTAGCTGCCTGCTCGTGTTCTTGTACACCAACCTCGTGAGCTGCTCCACATCTTGGAACGAGTCCCACACGCCGTCTGACGCCACCACGACTGACGCGCCCAGCCGAGGCAAACGGATGGACTTCACCGTCGGCGTTGAGCAGATATAGTCACCGCAGTCGGCATCTCCAATGGTGCGCGCGATCGCGAGGCCTCCGGGCCATGCGCGTAAGGGCCCCGCGGGCTTTCCGTCCGGCCCCGCCGCCTGAGCGACCTTGGCGCCGGCCGTGAGCACTCGCTGTCGCTCCTCCTCGCTACTCTGCAGCCGGTGGTCGCTAGTGAGGCGCAGCGGCGCAGGTGGGTTACCGTTGAGCTTCGCCTTGCCGTCGCCGTGCGTGTACGGGAAGAGGTATGCGGCCGAGTCGCCGAGCGAAGCGCATGTCATCTCACCGAGCGTCGCGTTGACACACACAACTGTGAGCGTGCTGCCCGCTTTTCTGGTGATCCTGCACACCTCGTCTGCGGCCTTAGAGAAGGCATCCTTGCAAGCTGCCTGGAAAGAGGCGACCGACGCGTCGCGCCCGGCAAATAGGCGCACGTCGTTCAGCGTGTTGCGGGCGCACCACTCAGCAGCCTCAGCTCCACCGTGGCCGTCAGCAACCAGCAGCAGCAGCACCTCGTTGTTTTCGAGCTTGCCCTTCCAGGTGGCCATCCGGTCCTCGCCCTTGAGGGTGCGGGTAGACGTGCCCACGGAGGAACTGTCGAATCTCAATTGGGACGCGAGATCACCATCGACCGCGAGGGGGTCCAGGCCCAACATTGTGTTCCGAGCAGTGATGGAGATGATCAACTCCCGCTCTGGCAGCACCAGAGCAAGTCTTTCTGTGTAACGGAAAAACTCTCGCTCATTTGAAGGGCGTCTATTTCCGTAACCCTAATAAACAATTCAGGAAGAAAAGAAGTGAGATAGTGGACAGATCCGGCCAGTAGGTTTCTTTCATGACAACTTGTGCGTCGCGACGTCCGAGGCGCGGGCGACGTGCGTGACTGAACTGACTGTCACTGTGGGGCCACGCGTCTGAACCGTGAACGCGTGACTGTCTGTCCGCACTGTGAGTCTCTGACTGTGGGCGTGTGGGGCGGTCACTGGCCCATTGCACTGGTCGAAACACACTCGAATAAGCGCTCCCGTTCCTAGGAATTCCTGAAAATCATGCCGTTCACCATAACTGTGAAACGTGTCGGTTAGAAGTGTGTCGAACTGTCGTGAATGAAACGGAGAAACGCGAAGTTCACGAGGCGGCCCCGTGAAGGCCTTGTTGAGCCGCCTCCAGCACTGCCTTGACGCGTGCCTCTCGAAGGCGCTCAGCGAGTTGCGCCTTCTTGCCCGTGGTGTCGAGGCCTCCCTCAGCGAGCGCGGCTCGCAGCGCCCCCAGATTCAGAACCTCAATCTCCGCCGTAATCTCGGCGAGCGCTGCCTCGATCTCCTCGTCCTCCGCGGCCGCCACTGCTGTGCCCACCGCGGCGCCTTGCTCCTCCTCGTCGTCACCGGCCTTGTCGGCATGCCCACGCTGGGTCACAGTAAGGGGTGGATACAAACCATGAGTCACAGCATTGGCCGCCGCCTCAACGGCAGCGCGGTGCTTGGCGGTCGCCGCCCGCGCCGCCGCTGCCGCCATCACCGCCGCATCGGGCCGTGGCCTCTGCAGCGACGTGAAGCAGCGGATGTGGATGCGATGGTGGAGCAGCTCGCTGGTCGCTTCTTCCCATCCGTGGTCGGCGTCAATGTGCGGCCGCTTGTGCGGGCTTGCGACCACAAGCACATCGCAGGCACGTGCGAGGGCCATGAGCGTCGTGCGAAGAAAGGACTTGTCGATGAGGTGCAAGCAAAAGGCGCCGACTACAACGTCGAATGGCGGGTGCTCCTCTAGCACGCCGCCCGAAATGTCCTCAAATGACCAGCGCTGGCATGGGTAGCCCATACGCTTCTCGTAGGACATGTACGTGTATGGATCTGCAGCTGTCACAGAGGCGGCGAGACGCTCAGAGCGCCCGTCGACCCAGTTGAGGATGGCGAGATGACCCTCGCCGCTGCCGCACGCATAGTCGAGCACGCGCAGCGGCCGTGTGCTCGCGTCGATGAGCCCAGCCTCCTCCAGCTTTGAGAAAGCTAGGCACAGCGCCTCGATCAGGATGGGCTCATGCGGGTTCCGGTAGGCTGCGCCGTGGTCTGCGTAATAGCCATCGACACCGACCTCCTCGTAGGCTTCACGCAGTGAGTCGAAGCCGCCTGCGGCGTCGTGCGCGCGCGAGAGCGTCATACCCTTCTGGACCGAGAGCGCCGGGCTCAGCCCGTCCATGGGAGATCGGGAACCACGTGTGAACGTAAACACGACACAACCGATCCGGCAATGTTCCCGCTCAGAATACACGTACCTTACCCCATACTTGTACGAGAAACGGAGCATGCGCGCACTCGCGGTGTTGAGGATGTGAAATGGCTGTAAACCTCGCTCGGTGCGGGTGGGGAGCCGAGGAGCGGCGTAACGTAAAGGAGGCGATTTCATTATTGCAGATATTCAGTCGCACAAGACCAGCACGTTTATTCACAACACGCACACAGACCATCACAACGCGTATTCATTTCTGCCGCACGGTGTACCCGAGGTCACCCAGCGGTGCAAGGACGTCGCGTCCGACAAGCACCGCCGTGTCGCCGCCGATCGCACCGATCACTGTGCCCGTCTCCACGTCGCCAATTCGCAGCCTAAAAGCAACGCGCGGGTACATAGATGTGGCGCCATTGACTCCTCGAACTTGGAGCGGCGGCGCGGATTCCAACGGCTCAACGCCGAGCATGCGGGCCACCCGTGGGGCGATCAGAGTGCGCGCTTCGTTTCCGGTGTCCAGAAGCGCATCGCCGATCGGGACCCATGTGCGCCCGTCGCCAGCGAGTATCGCGACGCGCTCTCCACGCGACAAAAGGACTCGGCTGTAGCCGCTGGCACTCACATTGCTGCCGCCCTTGGGGTCACCGAGCGCCTCGAACGTGATCGGCGTCACGTCCACTTTCAGCGGTGCTGCTCCACGGCACCGGTCGTTGCTTGATGGCGCTGGCATCCCCATCCATTGACTCAGTGTGGCGTCGAAAGCGTCGCGCAGTACCCACGCGGCTTCCGCATCGTCCCGACACGACTGAGCTTCCATGAGAGCCGCTTCGAGTCCAGGAGGCGGCGTGCTGCCGATGCGCAGACAATCCTTCGCGACCATCATGTAAAGCTCCAGGCACTGCCGCTGCCGACCTGCGTTGAACATGGGAGCGCCCTTAGAGATTCCCATGCGCATTGCCGAGCAGACACTGCAACGATCGAACGAATTCCGCATCGCCCACGCCTTGTCGTCCGCGGAGCGGCATTGCTGCGCCCTTCGTAGGCCTGCACTCAGTAGTTCAGAGGTCGGCTCGTCTTTGACCGTAGCAACGATCTCCTTCGCAACCTTGCTGTAGAGGTTGTAGCATGCGTCCGCCCCGCCAGCATTGTAGAGTGGTGCTCCGCGCAGGATGGCTGCGTCGATGGCGCTCCTGACGGCCGAGATGTCCATGCCCCCGTGTTTGCGCGGGCTGTGAATAAACATTGGCTGTGAAGGAAAACTTGCATCCAAAATTCTCCCGTTACTAGTGGAACCCCTGTCCACAAGGTCGCCGATCAAAAAGGGATCCCTACTTCCGCTACTTGACGCTGCCCCCCAACCTTCACACGCGATGCATCGCCCACCTTTTCAACCACGTCGACCGCCTCGAAGTCGCCGTAGAGCGCATCGGACGCGAGCCCGTGCGCGATGACGATGGTCGTCTCCACCTGCAGCCCCTTGAGCACACGTGCCATGGCCGCCTGCCCGTCGACATCCATCTGCTGCATCACCTCGTCGAGCACGAGCACGTTGCAGCTGATCCCGAGACGCTGCCGCGCAAAGTCCGCAAAGGCGAGAGAGAGCGCGAGTGCGAGCCGCCGCCACTCGCCGCCCGAGAGCTGTGAGATCGAACGCTCCGCCAAGGAGCCGTCGGCGCGGCGCACCTGCACGCGCTTGCGCACTGTGCTGAGCTTCTCGTCAAAGGCGAGCCGAAGCCGCAGCCGACCGTCGCTCAATTCGGACGCGTAGCGCGCCGCCGCGGCCTCGAGCTGCGCGAGCGCCAGCTGATAGAGCAAGTTCTGCACGCCGCGCTTGCCAAAGTGCTCCTGGAGCTCTCCGAGCTGGGCGTGGCGCGTGGACGCCTCGCGCGCAGTCACTTCGAGCGTCGCGTGCCTCTCCGCCAGCTCCGCTTCGCGCGCCGCACCGTCTCGTTGACGAAGCGCGTGCGGATTCTCTTCGGCCTCAACGGCCGCGAGCGCCGCACGCGCATGGCTCACCTGCAGAGCGGTGAGCGCCGCCCGCCTTTCGGCCTCGCGTCTGACGCGCGCCGCCTCCTCCGCACGCGCCGCCGCCTCTGCCGCGCGCGCCGTCGCCGATCGCACCCGCTCGTTCGCCGCTGCGAGCGTGGCCTTGGACTGCTCCTCAGCCGCCGCACTCTCCTGTTCGAGGTCGAGCAGCATGCAATCAGCGGTAATCAGCGGTAATCAGTGGTAATCAGCGGTAATCAGTGGTAATCAGCGGTAATCAGCACTCTCCTGTTCGAGGGAGTGCGCCTCCGCTCGACGTTGCTTGAGCGCGTCGCGCCGGGCACTCGCCTCCGCCTCGGCCGACACCCTTGCGGCCTCGGCAGCCTTCATCTCCGACTGAACCCTACCCAGCTGTGCGAGGACGCTGGCGAGGCGCGCGCCGTCAGCCGCTGCCTGCGCTCGGCTCGCCGCCGCCTCACTCGCCCTCGCTGCCTGCTCCGCTGCCTGGGCAGCCGCGTGCAGCGCAGCGTGCTGCGCGTGCAGATGGTCCGCCGAGACGAGCTGCCCACAGGTGCCGCACACATGCCCCTCCCCACGCGGCTGCCCGTGGGTGTGCGTGTGTCCGTGGGCGTGCTGGTCCTCCGACCGCGGGGGTAGCTCGTCCAGCCGGCGCCTCGCTGCCATGGCGCTCGCGCGCATGTATTGCGCCACATTCTGGAGAGAGCGCACGATCGCCTCGGAGGTGTCGATCTCGGCGATCTCGGTGATCTCGGCGATCTCGGCATGCACGCCCGCTTCGGCCGCTGCCTCCTCGGTGACGAGCCCATCCTTGCCAGCCTTCGAGACTGTGAATGTGAATGGCTGTTCGAGGGGCACAAGGCCTTTGCGCGCCAGGTCAGCTTCAATGTCGACGCCTCTAGGTGCCTCCCGGGCTGCGTCCCGAAGGATGCCTTGTCGACTGACCTCGCCCGCGTCCGCGAGCGCGCGTGCGGCCTTGAGACGTAGCGCATCCCAACCCCACGCGCTCACAGACGCGCGGAGAGCCGCAGCTCGCTGCTGCGCGCTGTCCAGTCGCGCTCGGCTGCTCGCCGCGGCCGCATCGGCCTCAATGACCCTCTCGGCGGCGGCCTGCGCCTCTGTAAACGAACGGCGCACCCGCGTCTGCATCTGGGCGAGCGTGGCCGATGCCTCCTCTCGGAGCTGTGCGAGCGCCTCGCTCGCACGTTCAACAGCCTCCCTCGCACTCTTGAGAGCCGCGTCCGCGTCCGCGGGCGCAGCGACGCCAGCATCATCCTTCAAGGCGACGCCCGCACCCGTCGAAGTGATCTCCGTGATCTCCGTGATCTCCGTGCCCACCGAGCCGAGAAGGGCCTCGAGCTCGGCACGGCGCGCGTTGACACGTGTGCGCCGCTCTTGCTCCCACGCGGTGGCCTGCGCGTGGACTGCCTCGAGCTGCAAGGCGGCCTGCGCCCGCTGCCGCGTGGCCGCCGCCATCTCACCCACCATCCGCTCGCCCTCGTCGCGCGCCGCCGCGGCCTGCAGCCGCGCCGCGCATGCATGCACTCAGAGTCGCAATCGGTCGCAAACAGTCGCAATCGGTCGCAATCAGTCGCCATCAGTCGCACTCAGTCGCACTCAGTCGCACTCAGTCGCAATCAGTTGCAATCAGTCGCACCTGCAGCCGCGCCGTCTCGCGCACACTCTCCCAGAGCTCGAGTGGCAGCAGCGCCTGGAGCTCGGCCTTGAGCGCCGCGTCGGTTTTGTCCAGCAGACCCCCCCCACCGTGCTGGCCGAAGAAGATGGTGCGTGCGAGCTGCGTGGACTGCAGAGCCGCATCCAGCTGCTCCTGAACCTGAGCGAGCGTACCCTCATGCACAGTGTCGCCCAGTCGGAAGCTCAGGGTATGCTCGCGCTTGCCCATCGTGCGAGTCACTTCGAAGGGGAGGGCGTGCGCCGGGCGCTGCGCCGGGCGCACGCCGGCCGAGGCGCCGTCGTGGGCGCCGGCCGAGGCGCCGGCCGAGGGGCTCCCGCCGTCGTGGGCGCCGTCGTGGGCGCCGTCGTGGGCGCCGTCGTGGGCGCCGGCCGAGGGGCTCCCGTGTTTCGTGCGGCCGCCCCCCTCGCTCTCGCCGCCGACTGCCGCTTCACTGGGCATCATCTGCACACTCCCCCGCAACGTCACCACCGCGCGCGCCGAGCCGTCGTGGATGACGCCGCGCGCCTCGATTGGCTTTCCGTCCGCGCGCGCGTCGGTACTGCCGGTGAGTGCCCAGAGCGGCGCCATCGCGAGCGTCGTCTTGCCCGCACCGTTACTCGCCGTCACCTCGCCGTCGTCGCCCTCGTCGCTCACGTCCGCGCCTGCGCCCGCGTTGTTGGACTCACTCGCCGTCGCGCCGCGCAGCAGGAGCAGACCACGCCGCTCGAGCGGGTACACGAGCGCCGACTCGAAGCACCCAAAGCCCTCCACGCTCACGCTCGAAAGAGAGAGCCGCACAGGCGGCGGTGGGACGAACGCACTTCCGGCCGCCGTGAGGCTCGCGTCGAGCAGCGTCGTGGCAAGCGCCCGCAACGGCGCCGAGAGGTTCTTCGCGTCCGCATACGCCGCGAAGAGCGCCGCGGGCTGCAGCAGATCCGGCTGGTCTGCGCCGCCGCCGCCGCCCGCCGCGCCGAGCTGTGCGGCGGCGGTCGAGGCCAGTAGCTCCATATTAGGCAACTCCTCGTTCACAGCACGGAGCTCGACGTTCACGCCGCGGCGGCGCTGCTCGGCAGCGAAGGCGGCGAGCCCCCCCTCGCCCACCTCCGCACTCAGCAGCAGCAGCCGATCGCCCTGACGCAGCGCCGGTGCGAGGGTGAGCAGCTGCTCGTGCAGCGGCGCGCGCAGTACGTGGTGACGTGGGCCGAGGTCCAAGGGCACTTCGTCCTCGACTGCCCAGCCGCGCTCGCGGTCGAGCACCAGGAGTGCCTTGCGCTGCCCCGCCTCCGCCATCGACGTCTGGTACGGCGAGCCGGCGTACCGAATGAGCCGGCCTCGAGCGGTTGGCTCGGCCACCGTGTGCGGTTTGTGGTAATGCCCCGAGTAGACGATCGTCGGCAGTGGCGGGAAGGCGTCCGGAGGTAGACCTCGGGTAGCGGCCACGCCCTCGTTCATCAGGCCGCCCACAATGTCGGCGTGGCAGAAGACCGCCGCGAGGGGCGCGTGCGCCTGCGCGCGCGCGCACGCGGCGCGCAGCTCATCAGCGCTCGTCCCATATGGCACCCACAACGAGTCTGCCAGTCGCGTCGGGCGCGAAAAGACGCGGATTGTGGAGGGACTGGCCAGCCCGAGCGGCGTGAGCGCGTGCAGCAGCGGGTCCGGGTTGCCGCGCATCGCCTGGTCGTGGTTGCCCGGGATCATCAGCACCGGCATGTCCCACCGCCGGATCTCGTCGAGGATCCGGTTGAGCTGCCGCGTGTGCAGCATGCCGCCCGCGTGCCAAAAGTCACCGAGGCAGATGATGCCCGCATCGCGCGACTGCGCTTCGGCCGCGACGCGTCGTAGCACGCGCACGCACGTCGGGAGCGTGTCCTTTTGCACGTGCAGGTCGGTGAAGAGGACCCATCGTCGTGGGAGCGTGCAAGCCTCGTCATCAGGAACCGCGTCCAGCAATTCAAGCTCTGCGTCAGCCGTGGCGGTCAGGAATCCTGCACGGCGGCTGCGCAGCAACGGCGACATAGCGCATGGCGCACTTGGGCCGCATAAGGCGCGGTAGCTCAGCGGTCGGCCGAGCATTGCTGAGGGGAAGTGTGAATGTCGAGTTATAAACATTGGCTGTGAATGTGTGAACGACAGTCGCGACAACCACGGCACTGTTACTGCCCGCTCGTGTGTTCACACCGACACAGTCTGGGCACCGCGCAGGGGTGTTTTCTAGAGGCACGGGATTGGAAGCCATGGCGCATGGGAAGCCGGGCATGTGGTGCGCGCGATGCGGAGGTAGCGCTCGTCGTATAGCTGCCGTACTCAACCATCTTGGGGATGGTGTTGCCGTTGGTGTCGTGGAGGTCGGGGAGCGCGTTGATGATGTCATCTTGACGTGTGGAAGCCTTTTTCTTTCGTTTGCAGACAACTTCACAACACTGTGAAACAGCTATAAAAGCGGATACATGTAGCTCAGGAAGCGTACGGCCACCCAGTATCATTTCGTAACAGTTCCGCGCGCTTGCCCGCCCTACTTGTCCGCCCTACCGCGAGGGTCACCACGCCAGGGCGGGTGCGATTGGGTGCCGCCGACGCTCTCACTCGACTCCTCGCCGCTCTTACATACGTACGCTCGTACAGATAACTCTGAGGTTGTGGTTAAGGTTGTGGTTGATTCTGGATACCCTTATGATACTCTATGCTCAATGATGTTTCAGCAAATAACTTAGTAGAACACGCTACACGCATTGCATCACGCCCCCTCCCCCCTCACGTGTGCACGAGACGCACCTGATTCTTCACTCCATGCTCTGGTACCTTGCGGCGGTTGACCTTGCGGTTGACTCGTCGGAACGGCTCGAGATCTACTCGGCATCAGCACGTCCTGGCTCTTGCATCGGGCGCCTCCCTTGCATCTGCACCTCGTGGCGTCCACGACCCCGTCCTAGGACTCGACCCCGCCTCACTATCACTCAAGCTCACGACGGGCGTCAACGTCGAGAACGCCTTCGCCTTTACCTCCACCGCCTCGCCCGCGTGCACGCCAGCCACTCCGTCCGGAGCTACCTGCACCCACTGCAACCTAGGCTGCACCCCGGCCGGCGCAGCAGACGGCGCAGCCGCCTTCTTATGAGCGTCATCAGCCTCGACCCGTGCCCCCCGCTTGAGCAGAAGTCGGAGAGAGCGGGGTGGTGGTTTCGCGGGGCTCGGATTGATGTGCAGCGTGTACGAGTCGAGCTTGTCGTGCCGGATCTCGAGGAGCTTCTTCCCGTGCTCTAAGGACCTGCCCACCATTACGTCGAAAGTGGCGCCGAAGATCAACTCCCTGTGGCTGTATGCGTGGAAGCGGCGCACATCCTGGTTGTACGCGACGTCGAAGAACACAATGGAGACTTCGAGCGCAGAGAGCGCCGTAGGCAGATTGTCGCGCACTGGCCAGAGCGGCGACCTCTCATCGATCGTGTGACACACCTGCCAATGCTCGAGCAGGTTGTAGTAGCTGCTCTTGAGCTTGAGCTCTGTCAATTGCGAGTCATCCTTTTCGCCGTCGGTTCCCTTGGCGATGAAGCGCGCCTGGACGCGAATGTTGGCGTCGCGCATCGTGGCGTCCGACTCGCGCACCAGCCGGAAGGTGATCATCTTATACGACGTTCCCGTCCGCGGGTGCACGTCCACGTCCACGAGCGCCTGCTTCGAGAACCGTATCCTCGAGCGCGGCAACATAACATTGAAGAAGATGGCACCACCGAGGATCGCAGTCACGATGAGCGAGGAGAAGCACTCGAATACGACGACCAGGTGGCCACTAAAGCAAATGGGGTAGATCGAGCCGAAACCGACAGTCGAGAAGGTTTGCACCGAGAGCCAGAACGCCTCGTAATGAAACGCCGTCGGTCTCGTTGGGATCACAAAGCAGTCCGCGCCCTGTGCGTAGAAGAGGAAGGCGAAGAAGAGGGTGCAGCAGATGTAAATGACGAACGACATGAATATGAGCGCCGGCGCGCTGAGCTGCAGTATGGACGGTATGAAGGTGCTGAAAAAATCCTTGCGGCGCTTGCCCAGAACCTTGACCTTAAGGCCGTCGTGTGAGATCGGGGGTTCCTTGGCCTTGAAAGTACTGCGTATGGACATGTGTCTTCGCATGGCTGATTGAGCTTTTCTCGCAAAGACAGGCTCTTTTCACCCCCGTTGAGCGAGGCGGGCAAGGACGCTGAAATGATGGCGTGTTTCTCTTTCCGACCGGTTCGCCTCAACGGCGTCGCCCGTCAAAAAAAGACTTCTACCCACAGACATGTGCTTCGTCATTTTCTTCGTCACGACGATTTCATGTTTGACTACAGTAGCGCGTTTGACTGCATCTCGGTCGCGAGACACTGTAGCCCTTGAAGTCTGTATACCGGTCACAACTTGTCCGCGTCGTCGGACGATCGTCCTCCGCTAACTCCGCCCACTGGGGCCGTGATCAACCGTTTCGCTTTCGGCCTGGCCGCGCGGGTTAGGCGCGGGCTGCAGCACAACTTTCACACAGTCTCTGTGCTCCTTTGTTCCTTAGCTTGTTCAGTCACGAATCTCTCTCTCTCTGTTCCTACTCCGTTCTAGTTCCACCGAAGCCTCCACCTCGGTGCACAGCTGCTCGGGCTCGTTCTCGCGCTCGGTACGGCGCTCCGCCTCGCGCTCGGGACGGCGCTCGGTCTCGCGCACCTCGGCGTCGATGCCCGCAGGCTCCAGTGGGAGTAGCGGCGCGAATGTGCCACCCGGTGCGAGTTCCACCGGCGCGACGATGTTGGCTGCCGCGAGGGTTGTGGAATGCCTCGCCTGGTGCGCCTGCAGCGCCGCCTCGGCCAGCCGAGCGCGGCCCTCTGCGGCTGCGAGCGCGCGCGTCTCGACTTGCTTCTCGGCCTCAAGTGCATCGACGCGCTGACGCAGCCGGGCGGGGTCGTCGGGTCGCTCCTCTTGGTTGGCCACGTAGAGCCGGCGCACGTCCTCAAGCCCCCTGCGTAGCCTCGTCTTACAGCTCGGACACTGCGCCGTCTGCCGCTGCTGCACGGCGTACTGCACGTACTGGCGCAGGCAAATCTCGCCAAACGTGTGCCCGCACGGCGCGGAGCAGACCGCGTGCGCGCCCCAACGGTGCAAGTGCTCGCCGCAGAAGGCGCACTGCTCGCCATTCTGGGGGTGTGCGGCCGCAGTAGCGGCGCGCTGCTCGGCGGCCTCGCGTTTTGTCGCCGCCGCCTTTGCCGCCGCCTTCGCCACCGCTTTGCCTCCGCCTTTGCCTCCGCCTTTGCCGCCGCCTCGGCCACGTCCACGAGCGCCGCCGCTGCCGCCGCCGCTGCCGCCGCCGCTGCTGCTGGCAGCGCCGCGGCCGGCGGTCCCACGGCCGCCGCCGCCCCGAGCGGCCGAGACGGGCCGCGCATCAGCAAAATCCGCATCGTCGTGAGCGTCCTCAGCCGTCTGCGTAGGCATCGCCGGCGCACGCGGATGGGGCAACTCCGCGGCTGCCGCGGCTTCGGATACGCTTGCGGCTGCGACTGCGGCTACACTTGCGGCGGCCGCCTCGGCCTCGACCTCCGCCTCCATCGCTGCCTCGTCTGAATCGAATCGCCAGGAGGCCAGCGGCGCTGGTCGCGTCGACGACGGCAGCGGCGGCGGCGGAGGCTGGGCGAGGGCGACAGTGCGCTCGGCAGCGAGCCGTCGCGAAATGGGTGAATCTTGCTGCGCCCCGTCCTCCTCGTCCTCCTCGTCCTCGTCGTCCGTAGCCAGCGCATGCTCCGGCGACAGCGCCTCGGGTGCTCCGCCTTGCACTGCTGGCAGCGAGAGCGGCGGTGGCGCATCAGGCAGCACTGATGATGCTGGCTGTGGTAGCGGTGCCCGAGGCGGCTCATGTAGCGGCGCTCGCGGTGGCGACGGTGGCGGTGGCGGGCATGGCCCGCCTTTTTGGAATGCGTCCTCCTCGTCCTTCACAGCAGGACGAGGCGTCTTTCGGCTCGGAACCTCATCCGGAGGCGCCGAGGAGGGTGCTGACGGAGCGGGGCGCTTCTTACTGATGGCCATGTCTGTGCGGCCCTCGTGATTCGTCCTGCTGCCCTGCAGGCCAATCGGCTGCCTGGCCTCCAGAGGGGGACGAGGCGGCCGCGGCGGCGCCGAACCCTTGCTTGGGACGGCAATGCCCGCAGCAGAGAGGATACGCGAGAGCACCCCGCCGTCTGACGACCGGGGCCATTTGTTTCCGATTGAGTTGCAGAAGCCTTCAGAGTGCAGCGCGGCGTCAATATCCGAGAGTGTCGCGCCATTCTTGGCGAGATCGACGACGCGCCGCACGAGCTGCGGGTCCTGCTTGCACTTGGTGGTGGGCGGCACGGTGGGCAACGCAGGCTGCTGCCTCGGCGGCACTGGGAGAGAACTGGCGAAATCGTCGTCTAGGTCCAAGCTATGCTCGCGTCCAGGCGGCATCACTTTTCTCAAATCGCTACGCACAGAGAAAAAAGGTGTGAAGGCGGGAGGAATGCGCGGCGTTGTGGTTGGTTTGACGTCGGTTCCAGAGAGCTCGCGGACGTGCTGTGAGAAGGGAAAACTGTGTGAAGGAGAACAGAGGAGAACGGGTGAGATTGCCTCCTTTCACCGGCGCTTTGTCATCATGTTATCGCTGGCGGCGCTCCTGGCAGCGACGACGGCCTACACGACAACGGCGCTACATGCCGCCGCTCCGGTGGTGCACTGGCCGAGGCACTTGCGCTGCTCACGCTATCAGGAGCAACAGCAGCGGCGGCCGGCGGTGCGCATGCAGCACGAAGGAGAGGTTGATGAGGACAGCAGCGATGCGCCAGAGGTGGTTCTGCTCGAGCCAGGCACAGGGCGCGAGCTCCCGTGCTTCATGGCGGCCAGCCTCGAATACGAAGGCGAGACGTACGGGGCGCTGTATCCGGTCCATGTGCCGGTCACGCTCGCACAAGAGATGCAAAATGGCCGGCTAGTGCCTCTCGACGAAGATCGCATGACGCCCGAGCTGGTGGCGGCGTGCGTCAAGGCGTGCGCGTCGAAAGACATCGAGCTGCTGGAGACACCGGTCGTGATGACTGCGCGCGGATCCGGCCTCGAGCTCATCGAAGATGAGTCGCTGCGAATGCTTGAGTATTCAGACGACGACGGCGACGACGACGACGATAGCGAGGAGGCGCTGGTGTTGGCGGAGCTCAAGCACGACAAGCTGAGCGTGCTCGTCCTGCAGACGCTCGAGCCTCTCTACGTGGTGGGTAAGCTGCTCGAGGAGGACACCTTTGAGGTGCCCACCGACGAGGAGCTCGACGCCGTCCAGGACACCATCGAGCAGCTAGTCGTCGAGTTCGAGGAGGGCTTCGACGACGAGGATGATGACTTGCTCGACGGGATCGAAGACGACGAGGACTATCGCCCGTAGCCCTGGGATGGCTGACGGCGCGGGCTAGTCGCGGGGCTGGCTAAGTTCGATGGGACACGGTGGCGCATCATCCTGTTTGATCGTACCCGACCGCCGACCCGCCCACGAGATGGCGAGGCCCGAGACTGTGTGCACTGTCGTAACACGCCCGACGTCGAGTCGTGTCGTCTCTAAATCGTTCTTTATCTCTTTGTACAAACGAACAATACATCGCCTCGGCTTGCGCGGCGGGCGCACTTTGTAGGCCCACGCCGCAGCAGAACACGTACATCCTTGTTGAGTGATGCGTCCCACTGCCAGTGCCACGATAAGACATCTACGCGAACGTCGCAGGTCGCACTCCCCGGGGTAGAGACACCGGTCACACCTTGACTCGGTCACACAGTCTGAGCCAGTCCAGAGCATCGCGGCGTGGCGCCGCACCACGGCGCAGTCCCCATACACAGCATGCCCCGCATCCCTCCCTAGACTCGCCGCGCCACAGCATGCCATGCCCCCCAGAAACGGAGACGCCTGCTCCGTCGTGGCGGCCACCTGAGCACCACGGCTAACGAAACCTCACAAGTTCTGGATGCCATCGACCGCACACGGAAGCGATGGGACACGGTGGCGATGAGTGCCGATCAGTAGCCATTCACGGCACTCGGGGGCACTCATGGGGCAAATCAGTGGCCACGCCCGCCCGCACCTATGTGCGTCAGCCGTACTGAATGCGCTCAGGCGCTTAGTAGGCACCGTAGCCGCCCATGCCGCCATAGCGGCCGTAGCCGCCCATGCCGCCATAGCTGCCCATGCCGCCGTAGCGGCCCATGCCGCCGTACATGCTGCCGCCGTAGCCGCCCATGCCGCCATAGCGGCCGTAGCCGCCCATGCCGCCATAGCCTCCCATGCCGCCATAGCGGCCCATGCCGCCGTACATGCTGCCATAGCCGCCATAGCCGCCCATCCCGCCGTACCCGATCGAGCGCATGCCCATGCCGCCGTAGCCACCCATTCCGCCATAGCGGCCCATGCCGTAGCCTCCCATGCCGCCATAGCCTCCCATGCCGCCATAGCGGCCCATGCCGCCGTAGCCGCCCATCATGCCGCCGTAGCCGCCGTAGCCGCCGTACATGCTGTTCATCATGCCGCCGCCACCATACATGGACGTGGCCATGCTCACGGGCGAGTAGACGGGCGAGGATCCGTAGCGCGCGAGCTGGAAGTTGGTGTTGTCGTATGGCGAGATGGTCGATGAGCGTCCATCGAATGTGAATGGGGTCGCGAGCGCCACGGCGCCGGTAGTGCGCATCCGTGTGCCAGCGATGGGCATGCCGCGGCCCGAGACGAGCGCGGCCGTGAGAGCGAAGAGGTGAGCGACCATGACTTGGACGGAGAGTGTCGGCGAGCTTCTCACAGTCCCTTCTCGAAGGCACGCGAGAGATTCCACTTTCCTAATTGAGATATACGAAAACTCCGATATCAACCCCCTCCGAAGGAACCAGACCCCGAGGGAACTCGTCGCGCGGCCACGCGCTTGATGTGTGACACAATCCTTTTGCGCGGCCGCGGGGCCGCGCCGCCTGCACATCACCGGCCAAGGTCGCCTCCGATGACGACGTCGGCTGCGGACATGTCCGTGTTGATCGAGTGCGGGACAACGCCGGCGGTCATGGGGAACTCGATCGGCGCGGTGTTGACGATGCGGACGACGTTGCCCGAGCCCGGGGTCTCGAGGATGGCGAAGAATGGCCGGTCGAGGCCGTCCTCGGTGTAGAGCTCGATGACCTGCTTGTTGTTGTTTGGGCCCTGGAGGAGCTCGATGCGCGCGTTGAGAGGGCGCCCGTCGGTCTTGAGCAGCACCTGGACGCTGTCGACGGTCGGGTCGAAGGGATATGTGCGCAGGGCGCCACCCTGGATGGTCGTCGATGCGGCAATGCAGTCGGCGGACGGGCTGTCGACCTGGTCAGCGACGACGTTGGCGGCGATGGGGAACTCGATTTGGCCGATGTTGCGGATGGCCACGGTGTTCGGGCCGCGCGGCGTCTCGATCACCGCCGAGAAGGGGCGGAGCTGGCCATTCTCGACGTACACGCGCATCTTGCAGGGCGTGTTGTCGGGGCCGTGCCAGAGCTCGATGTCGGCGTCGAGCGGGCGGCCCTCGGTGCTGAGGACGACCTGCACCTGCTCCACGGACGGCGAGCGGTATGACCACGTGCGCAGCGAGCCACCCTGCACGAGGATGGTGGAGTCGGCCTTGACGGGCGCCATGCGCGTGGGCACGACGCCGCCGGTGTAGGTCGCGGTCCCGTAGCCGACCTGCTCGCGTTGGAAGGTCTGCTGCATCGTGGGTGATGCGTGGCGCAGGGCTGGCGCGGCCACCGGGCCGAGCATCAGAGCGGGGGAGGCGGCGAGGACGCAGGAGAGCATGTTGGCTTGCCGTGCGAATGAGTGCGCGAAGCTGCGATTGTGTTCAGATGTTCCGCGATTGGATTCGAGCTCGCCTCTCGATAAAGACGGACGTTCTTTTAGGATAATTCCGAGAATGGTTTCGAGCACGCGTCCTCTGAGACTGACGATCATTGACGAAAGATGAACTCACGAATCAACTCAGCGGTGAAGAACAGAAATCTGTCCCGGTAGCCGCTAGTCCGCAGCCCGGCACACTGCCGACACAGTCGGGGGCCCTGTTGCGGCCCGAAAAGCGCCCGGCGTGGCGCTTTTTCGAGACTTGACTTGACTTGACTTGACTTGACTTGACTTGACTTGACTCGAGGCGGTTAGACAAATGGACGGTCGATCGAACCGATCGGCGTACTCCAACCAGCTGCCGCCGCCATCGGCGCCGCTGCCTCCGGGCAGAATCGCGGTCAACAAGCTGGAGACCGACGGCATCGAGCATATGCGCCTCGGAGAGCTCGCTGAGGCCGAGCGTGACCTGATGGCCGCTCTGAAGCAGCGCGAGGCAATTTACTCGGACGACGCAGAACATCCGCAGCTGGCGTGCGCTTTGAACAATCTCGCGGTGCTGCACCTCAAGCAGCATCGTCTCGAAGAGGCCGCTGCGGGCTTCGAGCGCGTCGTGCGCATCAAGGAGCTGGTGCAGCGGCACACGCCGTCATCGCGCACCTTGCTCGAGATCACGGCCGCACGCAACAACCTTGACGCGGTTCGGCGCTTCCAGGCGCGCGAGGCACCACCGCTTCATACTACTGTGTTGCCTCCGCAACGTGCTGGCCCGCTCGCGGCCGCCTCGAGCGGGGTTGTCAGCGGCGGTGCTGGCGCCAGCGCCGCCAGCGTCGGGTGGGCGCAGCAGCGGGAGATGCGCGGCGGCGGCAGCGACAGCCTCAGGTCGACGCAGCTGAAGCACAAGGAGCGCATCGCCCAGTCGCTCGGCGTTCCTGTCGCGGGCAAGACCGAGGCCGAGGTCGACGAGGCCATCCGTCGCTCGGTGCGCGGCGACGTGGACACGGAGGCGCTCAAGATTCTCGTCAATCTCGCATTTGATCTCCTTGACGTCAGCGGCAACGGGCAGCTATCGAAGGTGGACGTGCTCACTGGCATGAAGGAGAAGCCGCAGGTGCAGGAGATGCTCTCGATGGGCCCCTTCGCCGACCCGGCCGCCTTTTTGGACGTTGTCCACGCCATCGATGCTGACGGCTCGGGAGCGCTCAACCGCGCCGATTTCGCGCGCTACTTCCTTCGAAAGCTTGTGCCACACGAGCCAGCGCCAGAGACGGCGGCGGAGCGCCAGCAGCGTCTCGTGGTCGGCGGCGGCTTCCAATTCCGTGACGCGGGCCGCCTCTACCGCGAGCGTGAGCGTGGCCTCGCCGGTGGCGGCGCCGGCGCTGCTGCCTCGCTCAGTGCGTCGCTCGAGCGACCTGCGTCACGCGGAGGGTTGGGCGCGGATGCACTGTCCGCCGGCGCGGTCGGCCTTGCCTTCGAGCCCTCCTCCTTTCGCCAGGGGGTGAGTGCTGGCGGCGGCGGCGGCGCTCAACACGGCGGCGGCGCTCTCACGAATCCGGAACGCGCCGACTTGGGCTTCTATGACGATGTGATGCGTGGACTTGAGACAGCGTTCAGGCGCCGTCTCGGGCTTCAGCAGGACATCGGCGCCATGCAGCGCGAGCTGCACCTCGTCGAGGCCGACATCGCCACCAAGAGTGCCTCCGCCGACCGCGTGCGACAGGCCCTCTCGGGTCATAGCAAGTCGCACACGCAGCTCGCCGGTGCCCTAGACGACCAGATCCGCAGGCTCGATGAGCGCGCGCGGCTGGCGCAGCGGCCCGACTTAGCAACGGGCGCACGCCCTGATCGGCTGAGGTGATCGAGCCAGGGTAAGGGCGACGCCCGCGGGCTTCGGCTGACCGAGCAGGCGGAGATGCGGACGATGAGAGTAGAGAGAGATCAGTTAGCGAAAAGGTCACAGGCTCACAGCACAAAAAGGTGCGCGAGCGGCGCGGCCCCGGGGCGGATCGCTCGGTCGCTGCAGGTACATTACAGTAGAGTGTTCGGTACGTATAGTAGAAAGGGTTGACTTTGGACCGACGATGGAAAATTTTTTTGAGTGTCTAATCGATTGAATTCTGGCGTGATCCACGTCCAGGCCGGGGGGGGGGCGGCCGCGGGCGGCCGTCCGGGCCCACGCCACGCAGCGCACAGGGCTTCCTTCGCGGGGGCTTTCTTCCATGTTCTATCCATGTTCACCAAGGTTGCCGTTGCGCATTGCCACTGGGATTCGGTTATGCCATATGCGTTTTCCTACAGCTGAGGCCGGGCTAGGCGCTAGCGAGCGCCTCGAATAGGCGAAGGGGGAAACAAACGAGACTCGAGATTTGCATTGAGATTTGATCCCGCGGTGCCGTCTCGGAAATGATGCCTGACGCATCACATAGCTCCCTGTCACGCGGAAAGTGGTCCACGGCCAGAGAATTTACTGCTGGTGGCTGAGGGGGTCGGGATTATGTCGCCGCTGCCGCGAGGCTCCGCATGCCGATGATCGGGCCTTGACACAATCTCTGCCGTCATGATCTGCTCGAGCGCCTGCGTCACGCCCAAGCGCTGCTGCAGCTTGCGCGCCGCCTCGAGCAGTGGTGCGGCACGCTGCGAGCCGTGCAGTAACCCAAAGAGGCGGTGCAGCTCGGCGATCCCTCGGTGCGAGAGTAGGCGCAGGATGGCCTTGCGTTGCATGCACACGAACGCAGCGATCACGAGGACGTGGAAGTAACGACCAGACGCCCAGCACACCTCCCACAGGCGCATGCACTGCTCAAGGTCAGCCATCTCGCGCTTGAGCCGCAGAAAGATCGGCCCAAAGAGGAAGGTGAGCGGCTGCTCGTGGACGGGGCCCCCACTCGCGCCCTCGACCGCGCGCAGCTTGGCAGCCAGGGGCTTGTCGACGAGATCGAGGATGTGCTGCACGGCGCGCGCCTGACGCCACACGCCGCCCAGGTCAGAGCGAGCCCAGTTATCGGACGAGTGCGCCAGCACGCCACGGAACAGCCAAAACTTACGGCCAAGGCCGCCCGTGCCACCGCCGCCCTCGCACGCCTCAAGTAGAACGCACCCCACCTCATTCATACCTTGGAAGTAGCCCCAGGCCGGCTCGAGCACGCAATGGGCGAGCAGCAGCGCACGCAGGGAGACCCGCCGCTCGCCGCTCATGTCCGTCCGCGGGATATCGGCGTCAATCGTTCGGACCAGCGAGGGATCAACAGTGTCCACCTGGGAGGCCAGCAAGGCGTACTCTGCCTCACATGCGTCGTCGTCGTCAGAGATGATGAGGTTGTCGTCGGCCCAAGGCTCGAGGCCCACGAGTGCCGGCCACAGCATCGGCCGGCACTCCAACATTATGCCGTTCGACGCGGCGATTTGAGCGCACATGCTCTCGCTTCTAGCCTCCAGAGCACCCACGCTGAAGAGCCGCTCGTCGGCGCTGGCAGCACTCGTGCCATGATGTTTGCCGCAGCCGATGGCGCTGCCGCACCCGTCGGTGGCGTCGTCGTCCTCGGAGCCGATATGCACCTTGCTGCTCGGCGCTCTTGTAGCGCCGCAGCCTAGCATGAAGAAGCCCGCGAGGAGGTCACCACACTCTTCACGCGAATTTTATTCTTCGGGATAGTTTTCGGGATTCCGCGGTTTGCGGAAACGAGCAAGTTGTTAGTATTGACGAACCTGAATTCACAGCCAATGGTTATAATTGCCCAGGTCACCGGACCGGCGTACATACGGATGCGGTTACCACTAGCTCGGGGACCCCTGGACCCTCTTATGCTTATCACAGCCATCCTAAATTCACATCTGGAAGGTCGCGCATTACGTGTTTACGTCCGGTCGATGCTGACGCACCTGGCGAACCGTAGCATGCGCTCCGCGAGACCGTGTCGGTCGATGTGGTGTTGGAGCATCGGTTCGCTCGACGCATGGCCGAGCGCGTGGGTGTACTCGTCGTAGTGCGGGGCAAGCTCCGTGCAGATGGTGCGCATGCTCTCGTAGTCGCCGTAGAAGAAGCAGTCGCTGCCCCACAGGCGCTCCTGGATGGCGAGGTACGGTGACGGCTGCTCGAGTGGCAGCGGTAGGCATGCCACTCGCAAATCTGGCCGAGCTCGGATGACATACGTTGGGCACGCAGCGGGCTCGATCGAGCGCTGTACCGAGCGCTCCATCAGCGCCCAGCAGCGCGCGACCATCGCCCATTGGTTGGCGAACCGCCCGTCGTGGCCCTCGCGGTCCCGGTCGATCCAATGCTCGAGCTCCACGAGCTCCACGGCGGCTGCGGACGGGTAGGCCGCCGCGAGAGCCGCAAGGTCCACCCTCGCCGCGTGCTCCTTGTCGGCGCTCTGGGCAAAGTGGTTGGCTGGCGAGCCTCGGATGGCCCAGAGGCACATGTAGACCTGCACCTCGTACGCGGCGGAGAGCGCGCTGACGAAGCGTCTCCAGTGCGCGCCGTGAGCATAGTTGCGTAGAAGGCCGGGCAGGAGAAGGGCGATACTTGGGCGTTGCGTTGGGCATACCCGTGGGCTGCTCTTCTCCGCACGGAAGTGTCTCGGAAGTGTCTCGGAAGTGTCTCGGAAGTGGCTGCTCTTCTCCGCACGAGGTGGCAGCGGCATGCCAATTCCTCCCACGGCCTGATGGCCGCACGGAAGTGTCTCGGAAGTGTCTCGGAAGTGTCTCGGAAGTGTCGCACACCGCGGGTTGTCAAAGAGCGTGAGGCGATTGGCGGCGATGGACAGCGCACTCCAATCCTGTGGCGCTGGCGGATGCGGCAGCAGGTTGGAGTGCAGCCGCAGCGTTCGGAGTTTCGTCAGCGAGCCCTCGAGCAGCCACGTTGGCAGTTCCGTTAGGGAATTGACGGCGAGGCCGAGCTCCTCACACGCACGCAGCTCGCCGAGCGAGGCAGGGAGCGAAGAGAGCTCATTGTCATCGAGGAAGAGTTGACGAAGCTCGCTCCAACGGCTCCCCATCGTCGCCGGCAGCTCCTCGAGCCGGTTCGAAGACACATCGAGGAACTGCAGCGACGTGAGGTTGCCGATCGAGTCGGGGAGGCGTCGGAGTCGGTTGGCGGCGATGCTGAGCACCTGCAGTGACCTGAGATCGCCCACGAGCTCCGGGAGTGCCTCGAGGCCATTCTCCGCCGCCCGAAGCGTCGTGAGCACGCCCAAGGAACAAATCGACTCTGGCAGCTTCTCGAGCCGGTTATCGGACACATCGAGGGTCGCGAGGGACGCGAGGGCGCCGAGGTTCGGCGGGAGCGTACGGAGGAGGTTGCCGCTCAGGATGAGGGTCTGGAGACGAACGAGCAGGGTCGTGGACGCAGGCAGAGCCTCCAACCGAGCCGCTCCTATCGCCAGTTGGGTCAGCTGCGAAAGGCTTCCGAGAGACACTGGCAGCACACGGACGCCCGTGCACACGCTCACGCCTAGCACGCGCAGCGCCGGCGGCAGCTCGGCTGGCAAGGCGTCCAAAGGGTTGTCGTCAAGAAGCAGCTCTTCAAGCCTGTAGAGCCCGCGCAGTTCCGCCGGCAGCTCCTTCAAACGATTCGCACTGAGGGAGAGCGTGCGTAGCGCGGCGCACGCGCCGAGAGCGGTTGGCAGCGTGCGGAGCCGGTTGCCAGAGAGGCCGAGAGTGCGGAGGCGCTGCAGACCACCTATGCTGGTCGGCAGGCCCTCGAGGCGGTCATCATTCGCCAAGAGCGTCGAGAGCGCGCTCATCTCTCCCAATCTGCCCGGCAGATCGCGCAGCCCACATGCACATACGGAGAGGGCCTCGAGGGCTCGAAGGTCACAGAGCGAGTCGGGCAGGCACGTGAGCGACGGGTTGCCGTCCAGGCGCAGCGTGCGCAACATCTGGAGCCGGCCCAGCTCACTAGGCAGCGCCGTGAGCGCGTTCTCCGACAACGTCAGCGTGCGCAGCGAGGAGCAGTTGCCTATTTCACGTGGCAGCTCGGAAATCTCGTTTCCGCCGAGCGCGAGTGCCCCGAGCTTGCCAATCTCCGGAGGCACCTCGGTGAGCTGATTGCCGGTGAGCGACAGCGCTCGCAGCGAAGACAGGCAAGACAGCGTCTCCGGGTGCAGACCACGCAGCTCGTTGGAGTCCAAGCCGAGATCGGTAAGGCTTGGACACGCCGCAAGCTGCGGCGGCAGGACCTGAAACGCATTGCCAGCCAATTGTAGAGATGTGATCGGTGCCTCGAAGGTAGATCGCGGAAGCTCGGTCAGGCCCAGGCCGACGAAGCGAGCGCCGCGAGGGTCGTCGCGCATGAATCGTGTGAACAGGCTGTTACGCTGGTTCGGGACTCGGGTTCCTTCTTTTTTCGGGAACCGATTCGGAATCCGAATATGAAGATACAATGTGTCATGGTCGCGCCTTTACAAGTTTGCGACGAGAATGCATGCAATCTCTGTATCTCAAAAAGTGCGATTGTTCGTGTCTAGGCACGACGGACCGATGGACGAGGCAGAGGCGAGGCGGCTGTTTGGCCTCGCGGACGCGCAAGGGCATGCTGATGCGCAGTTCTCCCTCGCGTTCATGCTCTACAAACAAATCAACAAAGGATACGGCGGACCCAACGACGAGGTGGAGGCGCGGCGGCTGTTTTGCCTCGCAGCCGCTCAGGGGCACGCTGATGCGCAGTACCGCCTCGCTGACATGCTCGGCTCTGGGCTCGGTGGACCCAAGGACGAAGTGGAGGCGCGGCGGCTGCTTGGCCTCGCGGCCGCGCAGGGGCACGCTGATGCGCAGTGCCGCCTCGCTAACATGTTCTACAAAGGGCGTGGCGGACCCAAGGATGATGCGGAGGCGCGGCGGCTGTATGGCCTCGCAACCGCGCAGGGGCTCGCTGACGCGCAGTGCCGCCTCGCTAGCATGCTCGTCTTAGGACTCGGCGGACCTAAGGACAAGGTGGAGGCGCGGCGGCTGTATGGCCTCGCGGCCGCGCAGGGGCACGCTGGTGCGCAGAGCTGCCTCGCTCACGGGCTCTACGAAGGGCGTGGCGGACCCAAGGATGAGGTGGAGGCGCGGCGGCTGTATGGCCTCGCGGCCGCGCAGGGGGTTGCTGACGCGCAGTGCGGTCTCGCTCGCATGCTCTACGAAGGGCGTGGCGGACCCAAGGATGCGGTTGAGGCGCGGCGGCTGCTTGGCCTCGCGGCCGCGCAAGGAGATGCTGACGCACAGAGCTACCTCGCTCGAATGCACAACGTCACGCAAGGCAGACCAAAGCTCGAGGCCGAGGCGCAGCGGCCGCGTGTGACCAAAGCGCGCAAAGGTGCATCCGAGAACGCTTCGGCTCAGGTCGAGGACGCTGCTGCGCTGGCGGCCGCGGCAGCGCGCGCGGATGCGGCAATGGCAGCGCTGCTGGCTGAAGAAGAGAGCGAGGCTGAGAAAGCGCGGAGCAAGAAGGGCAAGATCAAGGCCAAGAAGAAGGCTGGCGCTCCTACAGAGGCGTCAGCCAACGCCAGCGTGGAGCACGCCAGCGCTGTGGTGAAAGCTGCGGCAGTAGCGGGGGCCAAGACGAAGGCGCAGGTACAGGCCGAGGCAACGGCAATGACCGCCGCTGAGGCTGAGGCAAAGGCGAGGGCCGCGGCACGAGCGGAGGCGGAGGCCAAGGCCGCCCAGGCGGAGGCAGAAGAGCACGCTCGCAATCAGGCGGAGCAAGAGGCTAATGCGTCAGCAGCAAAGGCGCACGCTGCAACGGAGGCCGCAGCGGCGGAGGAGCCGCCCGACGACTTCATCTGCCCCATCACGCACAACCTCATGATCGACCCGGTCTCGGCTGCGGACGGCCACATGTACGAGCGGCGTGCGATCGAGGACTGGCTCGTCGGCCACTCGACCAGCCCGATGACGGGCGCCGAGCTCGAGGTCAAGATGCTCTTCCCCAATCACACTGTGCGTAGGCAGATCCGCACGTGGCAGGAGGCGCAGCGGTGCCGCCCAGCTGGTCCAGCAGCCCGCCCGTAGGCGTATTAGCGCCACAGCACAAGCCGAGAGGGCGGCACTTGCTGGAAGAGACACCTGCTCCGCCTTGAGAGTTTGGCAGCGTCGCAGAGGGCGGTGACCAGTGAGCGACGCAGAGAGGCGTGGAGCCGTGTTGCGTGGAGAGCGAGGGGCATGAGACGCAGACGCGGGCTCGTCTGCGTGAGAGTTGCAGTTGGCAGAGTTGGCGCGTGACTAGCGGAAGCCTCTCCGCTCGCGGAGACGTACAATCATGTAGAGTCGAGTACAGAAAATTGAAGTCTAAGTTACACCGTGCCCGTGCGGTCACGCCGGGCCATGCGCCGGGCGTGCGCGCGTCCGAGCCGTCCGACGATCGGGGTCCGGTCGGACGCTCTGGCTCCATCATGTCTGGCTCTCCTACACACCATCCGCTATTTTTGATACGGCGCGGGCGTAAGCGACCCGCACGACTCCAACTGCGTATGTCCTGTCGTGTGGTTATGGGCTTAAGCGGCTTCGTGGTTTCAAATTCAATCTCGAATCACAATCAGCGTTATGCTTCAAGCCCGGATCTATTTCAGATACCCTGAGGCTTTAGTCAGCGGCTCTGACGCGAGCCGTACCGTATCATACACACTCGCTCGGAAAGAAGGTGTCGAGGAAGGCGATCAGAAGCTCAGACGGGTGCGCGTCGGCGCGATCCGGCCACACGCGCCGCGCGACCTTCGCGCACGCTTCGGAAAAGTCGACGACGTCCATCGATCCGCCCTTGCCGCAGACGGAGAGCACAATGATATCTACATCCGGCCTGGAGAGTGAAGCCTTCGGAAGGAGCCCGCCGCCAAATCCCTTGGGGAGGAGCCCGCCGGCCTGCAGAAAGCTGACGAACGGGGCGGTGCCCTTCCAGCGCGGGCCTGGCACGGCAAGCGGGTCGGACGAGGCCATCGACCTGACCCGCGGATCGCTCTCCTCCCGCCGCACGGATGGTGGGGTGTGTCTGACGAAGAGCGCGGTCAGCCGCGAGATCAAGGCGAAGCCCTCCTCATCCTCCGCGTCGATGGGAAGCTCATAGAAACCTGTTCCTTGTGCGCCACCCGACGCGAAGCGCGCGACGTCGTCCATGGCGGCGTCTGCGCCGGCGTCCGCACCGTCGTCTGCGCCGTCGTCTGCGCCGTCGTCCATGGCGTCGTCCGTGTCGTCGTCCGCAATGCGCCCCGGCGAGGGCTTGCCCGCAGCTGGCGGCTCATCCGGAGCGTCGTCAACCTCGGAATGGGGCTCCGCAGCCTGCCTCTTGCGCCGTCGCCGCGCACGCAAACCCCGCTCGTGAGCTACGACGCGCAGCGCGGCCGCCAGCATGGGCACCTTGATGGCCTCATCAACGGGCGATGGGATCGAATTGAGCCCATTCATCGAGTACTGCCCCGGCTCGTCGAAGCTCAAATCGATCCGGATGCTCGGATGGTCGTTCATCTCGAGGAGCCAAGGCTGCACCTTGCTGTCGAGCAGCACGTCGAACCCGAGGATCTGGAAGCACGGCTGTGGCGTGGCGCTGGTTGTGAAGACCGGCTGCAGCACGGTGAGCGAGCGTCGCACGAGCGCCCCAATCTTCTCCCACAGTGCCTCCACGTCCGCCACCTGACCCAAAGCCTTGAGCGCTGCAAAGACCGACGACGCCGTCCGCTTCGAGCCGTCGTCGCCGCCATCGGCCGCGTCGGAGTGCTTGAAGTTCTCGCACTTTTTGTTGAGCGAATAGTTAGTGAGATGCATATGGGCGTTACGCATGTTCTCCCTGGTGGGCTCGACGTAGGCGTCGACCGCAAACCTTGCCAGGCCCTCGCGGAACAAGAAGACGCGCAGCGGGCACGTCGACGTCACGAGCACGTACAGGCGCAGGTCAAACTTGAGGCCGTCGAGCAGCAAGGGTGCGCCCAGGTACTGCTGTACGACTCGCTCCTTGGAAGCGTCCCAGCTCGTCTTGCATGGGTCGGACGTGAGCACGATGCCGTCGCCCTGCGAGCCCGCATCGGGCTTGACGATGTAGACGGGGGCCGGCTTGCCGCGCTTCTTTGCCTCGGCCGCGCGCATCTCGACCGCCGCTGCCAGCTCGCTCACTTGCCGAGGCAGCGCCCATTGGGGTGGGATGAACTTGCCGTCATCGAGCAGCGAGCCGGGCGGGAGAAGAGCACGGAGGCGAGAGATGAGGTGGGCGAACAGGCCCTTACGGCAGCAGTGCAACATCCCCGGCCACCAATTGATCAGCTGCCCCGGCAGTGGCTCCGTGGTGGTAACGTCGGCCAATGTTCGCACGTCCCAGATGGCAGTGGCCGCTTCCGCCTTGTTGGTCACGCGCCAGCCGGCCATGGCCGCCGCCTTTTCCAGCCCTTCCACCTCATTACGGTGGTGCACTCGATTCGCGAAGAAGATGGTCGGGGCGGCAGCCTTTGGCATGCTAGGAATTCTACCCGGAGGCACGAACAAGAGGCACGAACGAGAGACACGACTGTGTGGACGGCCTCGGCGCAGCAGTCCGCCCTCGTGTGCGCACTTATCCGTGAATTGACATGGCCATTTCATGTGAAGAGATGATGTTTGTGTGCCAGAACGTCGTCCGCTCGCCCGCCGTCGAGTTCACACCTTGTTCTGGTCAAGGAGCTCACACCTGTGGCTACATAGTATCTCCTTTCTATAGGGTGGGGGACCCATTTCTAAATGCGGCGCTTGACGGCCCGATGGACTCAGCTCACCGTTGGAACATTGCCTGGCGCGCGCTCTTCGTTTGGCCTTTCAGCACTTCGGGGGCGAGGGCTGCTCTTTGGCGGAGAGAAGACCTCGAGGCATGCCATCGATAGCAAGGTGTACGCTCTGGATGTCGCAGATGCGGGCGCCTCCTGGAAGGCGATTACTCCGTCGGTCGCGAGCCCCGAACCGGTGCCGCGGGTGGCTCATGCGCAGTGCGTCTCCCACGACCAGCTCGTCATCTTTGGCGGTCGGACGGGGTTGGACATGGGGGAGGGGCTGTTGAATGATCTGTGGCTCTTTGATGTGGGCACCGGCATCTGGGCGCAGCCCTCCACTGCCGGCACGCCACCTGCAGCGCGCTCTTTCCACCAGCTGGCGGCGTTGGACGATAAGATATACGTCTTCGGTGGCTGTGGCGCCGACGGTCGCCTGGCTACTCTGCACGAGCTTGATCGCACCTCCTGGCGCTGGTCGACGCTTCCACACCCGCCCGGCCTCAGTGGTCGTGGAGGCGCCTCGTTCGAAGCCGCCTCAGACGGCCACGCCCTGTGGGTCGCGTGCGGCTTCACAGGTGCGGAGAGCAACGACCTCATGCGCTTCGATCGTGCGAACCGATCCTGGACACGCGCCCCTTCGAACTGGCTGCGTCCGCGGTCCGTGAGTGCCTCGTTCAGCTTGGCTCACCCCTCGGGCCCGCTCGTGTGTCTCTTCGGGGGGGAGGTGAGCCCTTCGGATAGAGGGCACGAAGGCGCGGGCGGCTTTGCTGCCGACCTGGTCGCGCTCGATGTGACCGCCGGCGGCGCACCCGTGCATCTCGTCATCGAGGACGGGCCGCAACCACAGGCGCGCGGATGGGCAGCGGCGACGGCGATCTCCGACAGGGAGGCGCTACTCTTTGGCGGGCTAGCGGGCACCGATGAGGCGCCTCTGCGCCTCGACGACACGTGGCTACTGCGTCTGGACTGAGCATCGATGGGCTCTCAGGCTTGTAGGCTCGGATGGACTCGAGATTGGCATCATCCCCAAATGCAATCCTGCGAGCGAGCAGTAGCCAGGCAGAAGTTTAGGGAGTGGGAACGGAACCAAATTGAGCACCAAACTCGGTGTGACGAATCTTCACACAATAAATTAAATTCAATCTCACATCGCGCGCATGTTGGGCATTCGGTCGTCTTGTCTCACGCCTCGGCGGTGTGACAGCGCACTGATACACTCGCTGGGCGCTCTGCAACCAACTCTCCACCGGCTGTACGATGCGGTGGCCCGCGACGTCGAATTCGTCACCGATGCGATTCGCTCCCGCATCCCCTCATGCAAATGGCAGGCGAAGGAGCTTGAAGTCTACCGACGAATGGCACCATATGCGGCTCACAAGCCCCGACTGCTCCTTCCCAATTCGATCTACCTCGAAGTCGTCCCAGGCCGATGCCTTCTGACCGTTGGAAACGTGCAAGCAGGCGAGCCATACCACGTGGACGTTCTGCACCGCCGCTTGCTCTGTGAGGGTGCACGCGGCATTCAGCCAGGGCCACTTGATGTGCACTGCGCGGCCATTGCGGCGGCCGCCGCGCTCGTCCATCCCGACGAGCCGTGCGTCGCAGTCCTCACAAAGCCGACGAGCGGGCTCGCGAGGCGAACTGCCGAGGATGTTCGAGGTGTGGGGAGTAGGCTCCAATCCGAGTACGGCATTCGGCACGTCCTGTACGTGAGCATGAACGACCTTGCAGAGGCTGTGGTAGACAGCGCCACCAAAGATCTGCGGCTGGGCCCCCATCGTATCTCTGTATTGTACAGCAGATACGACTTCTCGCACCCATTCGGTGTGCCGATAGGGGATGCTGATGACAAGGCAGTCGAGATCGGAAGCAGCAGCAGCAGCAGCAGCAGCAGCAGCAGCAGCAGCGAGGCACAACGGGTTCGTGAGCTCTGGGCTGAGTGGGAGACCATTTGCAAGATCGAGAGCTCGCGTGCCATCATCTCTTCCGACTTGGGATGCCGCCTCGCCCACCGACGTGCAGTGGCCTACGCGCTTTCACGACCGGGCGGCGTTGAACGCTTTCTACCCGACCCGCTCGAGGTAGCCGCGGTGCGCTCGGTGCTTCCCGAGCAATGGTCACTTCGATCAAGCGACCGCGAGAGCGAGGAGGCCGCCGCTCTCGTCCACGCCGACGCGGATGGCTTCATCGCTAAGAATGTATTTCGTCCTCGCACAGGTTCCGGAATCCTCCAGGACCGCCACGCGTCTGGTGGCATGCCGACGACGACCGCGGAGGGCGTGCGTGGCCTGCTGCGCGACGAGGTACGGCGAGAGTTCCACCTGTTGTACCGCAAGCTGCGTCCAGTCACTCACGACGCCGTGGTGCAGCACACAGATGGTACGGTGCATCGGATTCACGCCGCCGCCATCTCTGAGCTCGCTGCATACGGAGCCTTCCTCAAGGTGCCTGATGGCGAGCTCATCAACACGAGCGCGGGCATCGCGGCACGCACACGGCCAGCCGATGCCGATGCATGTGGGTCCTTGCCCGCGTTGGGTTACGGCGCGTTGTCGTGCGTAGCCGATTAAGATGGTAGATGCAAAGTTAGGGTCGGCAGCGGGCACGAGGTGGCGCGGAGGAGCGAAGCTCGGTGCGGTTGAATTGCACGGCGTCAATACACCTCTCACCTACACCTCTCTCTAGTACACATACTAGCAGACGAGAACTCAACGACTGTGACGAATTCGGTATTCACAGTCGGAAACTCTCGGCAAGAGTCGGATCTCGGCGGAAACTCTCGTCCACATGGACGAAGAACGACTGCTCACGTCGAACCCCGACGAGGAGGAGGCGGGCGGATCTACGGACGGTGACGCGTCCGATTTGTTCCCGGAGTGGCGCGAACGAGTCCAGAGTACCGTATGGTACTATGCGAGCCCGTTTGCTTACTGCGTCGCTGGTGGGCTGCTCGTTGTGCGGCCCGAACCCTTGGAGCGTGGGCTACCACTCTTTCCGTGGCGCTGCACCGGTTTCGCGGTGGTGTGCAACGGGTTTATGAGCTTCATGGCCGACGTGGAGATGTGGGGCCGGGAGAGTCGCTGGCAAACCGCAGACCGGGTGCTGGCCATTGTGAACACGATGCTACAGGCTGGTGTGGTTGTGATGAGCTGCATGGGCTACTCCAACTTTCCAATCGAGTCGCCGGTTTGCCTCGGTAGTGGCGTGGTGCTCGCACTCGTGTGCAAGCAACGCAGTGCCGCCGCGTTCCGGCGTGGCGATTGCGACGCCTTCGTGCGCTGGCACAGCGCGTGGCACTTGTTGCTGCCGCTGGGTGCCGTGGCCGGGCAGCTGGTGCTGCACAGGCGGTGCGACTACGAGCTGCAGCCGCCCTGGGGCGCCGGAAACTGCTTGTTTCAGGACGCTCTCGCTCAGTGCGGGCATCCGGGCTGGGAAGACTTTTCGTAGCACGGGCTCTGTGCCTGCACTGAGCTGTGGTGCCGTGCGTGGGGAGAAACACACCACGACCGCACGAGACTGTCGCTGGCACGTCGACATCCTCCTTCTCGCCGTCGTCCGACGTCGCTACGCGAGTGTTCGTCGAATATTAACGATCACAGGCCGAAGGCCATGGCCATCTTCTATCTTCTATATTCTCTTGAAAACTAACGTCTACAACCCAAAGCCTACATCTCGCGTCGCGGTAAGGACGTTCGTGTCTCAGCCGGTAGCTTCGTCGCCAGTGGCGCGGATGACCGAGAGAGCCGCGCGGACGATCGGCTCCTCGAGCGCCCCCCCCGTCGCCTTGAGGAACGCCGCGCCCAGCAGGTTGACGTCCTCTTCGAGCAGTGCCTTGTGGTGCGGCTCGAAGTGGCGGTCGGGGAGCTCGATGACGGCGGCAATCGCGATCGCGAGGGTTGAGAGCACGCCCTCGAGCAGCCCTTGCGTCCAGCGTGGCGCGGCGAGCTTGCACATCTCCGCCAGGCGCGGCGTGAGCAGCCCGAGCAGCCCACTCAAGCGCGCCTCTTCGGGCCGCGGCAGGTAGAGCGCCGTCACGAGCGCGGGCTCGAGCTCGTAGTACACCACCTTGGCAGCGATGTAGTAGAGGAGGTCGCGGCACGACTGCTCGCACTGCTCGACGGCCCTCCCGGGCAGCCGTCCCAGTGCAGGCACGCCAGCCCGAAGGCGCGAGGCGAGGGCTAGTAGCTGCTCGGCTGCCCATTCGCAGTTGTTGAGTCGCAGGCAGAGCTGACGCAGCGTCATCTCGTCGAGTTCCTTGGTACGGCCCACGGGACGCACCGGGATGCTGGCCGTCCCGCCGCCGCCGCCGCAACCGCCGCTGTCGGAGGCGCCGCCCCGGGCGCCACCCCGAGCTTCGTGAGCGAGCTGAAACGGCGAGATCGAGGGCGACTCGCTCGAGGCGCTGCCTTGGGCGCCGACTTGGGCGCCGGACGCTGCCGATCGTACGAAGGAGGAGCCCCGGCGGATGCGCTGGAGCACGGAGGGGGGCAGCGCTGGAACGCTGGCGGCGAGCGCACTGGCCAGGTTGATCACCTGCAGCTCGACGACCTCGACGAAGTCTTGATAGCAGTACGACGGCAGGCTCACTGGCAAGTTGACGCAGTATGCCACGTACACTTGCGAGAGCCGATCGAGCTGAGTGAAGATGTCGATCACGCAGCCCGTGCGTAGTGCAGCGTCTGAGATGGCCGCCCAAGTCTCAACTTCGAGAGCGCGGCTCAGCGTGGACTGGAGCAGAGCAGGTAACTGGGCTACCCACCCGTCACTGAGCTGCACGCAGAGCGTCCGCAACGGCTGCAGCGGCTCGAGCGCCCCCGCACGGCTGAATGCTTTGTGAAGCTCAGTGAGCGATTCGACCACCGCCATCGTGCCCGAGGAGATTGTGGTGAAGGCGGCGAGGCAGAGCTCAAGGTCGGACTCGATGGACGACTCGAGGCAACGCAGCGCGTGCGCGAGCGCAGGCGACGCTGCGCGCGCACCGCCGACGCCGCCGCCGCCGCCGCTGCCGCGTCCTCCTCCGCCGCCTCCTCCGCCGCCGCCACCAGCGCCTCTCGCAACTTCTACCGAGCTCCTGGCCACGCCACCCTGGCCGCCGCCGGTGCTGCCTCCGGCACGGTGCTCGTCCGCAGGGCGGCGCACCACGCAGTCGTCAAAGCACGAGGCGAACTCCACCTCGACCTCGACCTCCTCGGCGAGGGTACTCACGAGTTGACAGAGGGCACCTTCGAATTCCTCGCCCATTGCCGGCCCGCTCGCCTCGTCGTCCATGAAACCACCGAAGCTCTCCCGATGATCCGCCGCTGCCTGGCGGTCGGCTGCGACGGCGAGGCGCAGCCGTTTCACGTGGCGCTGCATCGAGGCCTCAATGAGCCCTCGAGCTTGCTCATCGAGGACGTTGCGCACCTGGTGGCTGTCTGACAGGCCGACGAGGCATGCGCGCCAGAGTGTGACGCATGCTCGCAACTCCTCCGTGTGACAGCCAAAGTTGCCACGATAATCACGCAGCTTGCCACTCAGGTAGCCTGCCATGCCCGCAAGCACCTCCGAGGTGCGCGTACTCGTCCATCCCCCACCGCTGCCGCCACCGCCACCACCGCCGCCGCCACTGCCGCCGCCGCTGCCGCCGCCGCTGCCGCCGCCGCTGCCGCCGCCCCTAGCCGCCTGGAGCTCGTCGACGTACCGCTGGATGCGCGGCAGCAGCTGCGGCGCACCCGCCTGCTGGTAATGCTCAAAGGCCACCGAGAGCAGCGCAAGGCGGTGGCGTGTCTCGTCGATGCCGCAAGGCTGCCACGTGCACTTGAGCAAAGCAAGCACCACCTCTGCGTCGGCCGCGAGCTCTGAGGGCTCATCGGCCTCGAAGAGTGCCTCGAGCAGGGCGCAGTAAAGACGGTACCCGACAGCATCAGGCCAGCGCGGTAGGAGCGCTACTAGCCCGCCAGCGGCGCCGCCATGAGGAGAACCCGCACTGCCGCCCTCAATCTCGTCGCCGAGCTCAGCAGATACGAGCGTGCCGACGCCACCGGCGCCACCGGCGCCGACGCCGCCGACGCCGCCGGCGCCGACGCCACTGATCACGCCGATCTCGCGCAGCGTGGCGACCATCGCTCGCGCCTCGGACGCGCCCGCGTCAGCGCCTGCCTCGGGCGCGAACCGGAGCGTCAGTAGCCGGCCCGCCTGCGCCTCGAGCCGCCGCAGCGCCGCTGCGCCGCCGCTGCTCGTGTCGTCGCATTTGCTCAGAGCATTGCGCAGCAAGCCCACCTGGCGCGTGACGAAACTCTTGAGCTCGGGAGGGCGCGGGTGGTTGCCCGAGATCGGCGCCGCATGCAGCAGCAGCAGCGCTCGGTACGCGGGCGCCACGGGCGCGGGCGGCGATGCGAGTGCCACGTCCGACGCGAGGGGCTGCCTCAGCGTGGGCAGCAGCCACTTGTGCTGTCGAAGCGAGATGCCCAGGCGACCGCGGATCACAGCGAGCATCGCCTCGAGTGCCTCGACTGATGGAGGAGTCGGCATCTCGCCTGGACGCGGGATCGCCTCGCACAGCAGCCCAAATGGCAGCTGCACCGCCCCCTTGCCACCACTCGCCTTGGTGGGCGGATAGTCGCTGCGGCCGGCGAGCACGAACTCCCTCCCATCGAGGAGTGTGATCAGCGCGCGCTGTGAATGTGCGTCCGCGGCGCTCCGCAGCGCGGTGCTGGCTATGCGCGTGCCGAGCAATAGCTGACCATTGCATGTGAACATCACGTCGCCCACCTTGAGCCCTGCGCGGTCCGCTGCACCGCCGGGCACCACCTCGCTCACGCGCACGCCCGCGCCGAGCGAGCCGCAGCCGAGCAGTAGCAGTTCGTACGCTCCGAGTGCGGCGTCAGAGAAGCTCGGATCAAGGCACAGGGATGGGTGCATCTCTGCCAGCGGGACAGGCAGTGGCGGCAGCGCCATCCTCTCGCCGCGCGGTGAGCTCCCGCCGGCGCCGCCGCCGCCGCCGCCGCCGCCGCCGCCGCCCTCACCACCGCCGCTGGTGCGCGACGCGGACCTCGCTCGTGAGATGGATCCTGATCGGCTTGGGCTGTGAATGGCACCTGTGAATGGTGGTCGGAGTGCTTCCAAATCGAGCGCTGGCAAGTGGCGCTCCACAGAAGAAAACGAAGAGCCGCCGCCGCCGTCGCCGCCGCCGCGGCCGAGCCCGGGGCGTGCCGATGCCAGTGGCTGGAGGCTGCCGCCGCCGCTCGGCTGCGGCAGGAGGCATGCGGCCGGCCTCTTGGCGAGCCTTGCGGCATGGATGGCCTGCGCGGTGCCGATGGTGCGCAACTGCATCGTGCTCAGCTGCACTGCACTCTCGACGCTCTGCCCCAGAGTCTTCTCACAGAGCGACGCGAGAGACAGAGGCGGGAGGGTCTCGAGAAGCGCCCGGAGCAGCGCGTCGCGCTCGTCGTCCAGGGTGCCGCCGTCGGTTCGCACCGACAGCGACTCCCTCAACGGAACAGGCAGTGGGCTGCGAGCGGTGCCCCATCCGTCGTAGGACGACGTGCGTGTACTCACGGCGCCGCGGCCACCGCCGCCGTCGCTGTCTCCGCCGTCGTCGCCGAGCTCGCGCGCGCGCGCCGGCGCCTCGGCGTGCGCGGAAGTCGCCGACGAAGGCGATGGCCACAGCCGGCGCCGCTCGAGGACAGCGTCCAGCCCCGCGGTCGGCTGGGTGCCGGAGACGTCGTCGACCAGCGCGCCCTGGAGGGCGACGGCGCGCCGCGCATGCATAATGAACGTCTCGAGAAGCTCGAGCGCGCCACCGCCGCGCGCCGCCACCGCCGCGGGTGGCAGCGCCATCAGCCCCGCTTGGAGCGTCGCTGCGGCGTTCGCTTCGAGCCGGAAGAGACAGAGTGCATCCTCGACGATCTCGACGCGCAGCGCCTGCAGCGCGCCATTCGCGGAGCGGCCGAGGCTCGCGCACTCGAGCGCGACGGCCGTGAGCCCCTGCAGTCGCGGCAGCTCAGCAGCCAGCTCGCGCACGGTGCGACTCGCCCACGCACGGCCAGCGAGGCCGTCGGCGTCGCGGAGCGTACCGACGCCACCCCACAGGCACAGCGCGCGCAAGAAACCAGCACACTCGCTCACGTACTCGCCCTGCGCGTGCCGGCCCTGCGGCTCGCAGCACACCGCAGCGAGCTCATGCACTGCTTGGGAGAGCGACGCGACGTGCCCTGCACTCGCGACACGGCGGAGCACGAGCAGCGCCTTGGCTGCGACCGTCGCCGAGGCCGACGAGCGGCACGCCTGCAACCGCTTGGTGAGCTCCGCATCCACCTGCGCCGCCGTCTCCTCCTCGCCCGCGAGCCGCACGATCGTGAGCACGTGCTTCTCCTTTGGTGGCAGCCGGTCGTCGGTCGTCGCCTTGTAGAGGGCCGTCTTGCACTCGTCCATGTTGAGCGTCTTGAGGTTGCGTCGCGTCTGCGCGAGAAAGCCCGGCTCGGGCGCGGGCGGCTGCTCCGCCTTGCGCCGGCCTACAAAGAGGCGCATGTTTCGCGAGTGCTCGAGAGGTCACGCGCCGTCTCGGCCGCGGACGCATGCATTGCGCAAATGTGGGGGATGGGGGGAAGGGGGGGGGGGTGGGGGGGAGATGCGGTTTGAAAGTAGGGCTGGTTCTACGAGTCGTGGACTTCTGGAGTTCTGTGAACTGTTGTCGTGCCGCCGTCTCGCGTCTGGTGACCTATTGTGAACTGGGTCGACGGTGTGCAGCGCTCGGCGCCGTTGAACAGGCCCGGCACTGCGCGCATCACGATGAAGCTATGGGTCGCCGAATCCATGCCGCTGATGAAGCAGCCCAGGATCGGATCGGATTGGGGAGGGTACGTGGCTGAGGAGGTCCACAAGCCGGAGGTGGCCCGGCACATTAGGTCATTCTCTCACTCATCGTCAATGACCTCCTGCCTCACGACCCCTGCTGACCCAAACGTAACGTACACCCGCGCCAGCAAAGCCACCGTCTGCGGCACCGCGCGCGCCGTTAACCAATGCTGGAGCAGCTGCACCATTACCCTGCAGCCCGTCTTTCCCTCGTTTGAACACCACCGTACAGATATTCTGGCTTTTAGAGCCGGGTGGCTTGCGCCCATGCTTGAACGCCGACCCCGCCTGCTGGAGGTTCTGCGGCCACTGCTGTGCTGGGCTGCTGGCTGGGCTGCTGGCGGCGGCGTGCTGGCATGCATTGAGCGCCGTCGAGGCTCTTCATTGTGATCTCCAGCCGCCTTGTGTACCGCCGCCTTGTTGATCGCCACCACGTGCACTCTTTGGCGATCCTCGGTCGCGCGGTCCAGGGATGTCTCACTGATTTTCTGGTCACCGTTGGAAAGTACATGCCCGGCGTGTACAACGTTGATGGCATCCGCGGTGGCTCCTGAACACGTGGCGATGATCTCGTGGAGCACCTTCGTGCTGGTGTCGATCTTGAAGTTTCTCACCTCGCTCTCTTTCTACCTTTGGGGTGCGGCTGGGCGGCGGGGCAGTGCCCCGCACCAAGCGCGGGTGGTGGTGGCTTGGGACGGTGCGCGACCCTCGCCTGGATTTGCGAAGCGGGTGCTCGGTTGCATTTTCCAGGCGCACCTCTCGCGCCAACTCTTGGTGAGTGTCATCCAGTACCCGGTTCAGTGCGGTGAAGAGGCTGGAAGACTCGAAGGCGTCCTGCGCTTGTCCGCGAAACGATCTTTGAGCAGCCTTGGATGTGGCTTTCGCCACAACCCTCGTCAGCAACTTGAGGTTGACGCTCGTGGCAACCTGAAGTCTGCTCCTTGAGCTCGTGCTCTTTAGTAGGATGCAGTGTTGTTGGGAGCCGCTCTTGTTCCTGCCCGCCTTGGACACGCTCAAGCCGCTGCTTCTCTTCGTCGCCTTTGCAGCGCCGATATCCGGTTTGGCACGCGTCGGTTCTGCGGTTGCATCTGCCAGTCCTCGGTTTCGTGGCGTTTAACCACGTGATTGGCACCTCCTTCGCAAAGAGTTGCTCGGCATCCTTCAACCTGTCGACGATTGTTTCTGGCGGGACCTCGAGGACGAGGGACTGCCGCAAGGGAGGCCCCGCCGGACCTCGCTTTCGGGCAGTCCTTGTCGATGAGCTCAGAGGCGAGCAAGAGGATGGAGTAGCCGTAGGGCGTCATGTCCGGCTGAATTTTCATGCTAACCTCGCGAATGATCTTGGCCGCGACTTGCACCGGGTGGCCCACCGTCTGGTACTGGAAGCGGAGGCAGCGGAAGTGGAGATCAAGGTGGAAGCTATCTCTTCCACGAGCTCCTTGCCTCCTTCACCGTTCACGATGTCATTGCCGCGCAACTGCCTATACAGCTATACTGGCGCATTAGGTTGGCGAGAGTGGCAACTCGTCCTTGACCTTGGCCACGGTGGTCTGCTGTTTGGCCAATTTGGCGGATGCCCTTGAGGTGGGCGAGGTGCGCGTGCGGCGGCGGATCCTTGAATTCACAATGTCGAGTGTGCTTCCGCCCACCGGCCCACGGTGCGATCACCTCGGTGGGATGGGACACGGGGGGCCTACATGTATGCGGCGTGCCCTCTGCCCCCCCCACAGCCCACATCGGCTGTCGTGTGGCGGTATGCATCCTGCGCGCCGTGAACTCGGTCTGCGTACTCGCTCTCTACAGACAACAGAGCGGCGAGAGCGGATTGAGCGGATACGGGATAGCGCATTTTGCCGACGTTCGCGCCGGACATGAAAAATCAAAAACCCAAAACACTGACAAAACACCCGGACCAGCGTCATTAAGCGCGCGCGCGGACTCTGACGAACCCCCTACGATGGACGAAAGAGCGCTCTCACGCCGAGCGCCGCCCAAAACTGCTCGTCCGCAGCCGCGGCCTCGGCGTCTGTGTCACACTGGGCCGCGGCCCCGCACTCGACCGACCATCCGGGGGCGAAGAGGGCGAGCGAGAGGCCGGCGGCCCTTGCGGCGCGGCACGGCACGGCGCACGCGGGTCCCGCGCCGTACGACGTATTCCTCGCGAAGAGATCGACGCCGCAGAACACGTCGTGCTGGCGTCCTCCCACGCCCACGGCGGCGCCTGCGGCCGCGGCCTGCGCGGCAGACTGCTGCAGCTGCGGCGCCCCCCACCAATAGTTGGTGAAGATGCCGTCGCACGCGTCGAAGAACGGGCGGTTGGCTGGCGTGAGTGCATTCTGATAGCGCACTTGCCCGTCGGCGTCCAGGGCATCGTAATAGATCACGAGGGACTGCGCGCCGAGCCGCTGCCGCAGGCAGATGCTCAAGGTCGCCAGAAAGTCGACGACGGCGGCCGTCTGGGCGCGCCCGCCCCGGAGCGGGCTCTCGAAGTTGACCAGCCAGCCATCGAATTGGAAGTGCTCGCACAGTGCGCACAGCTTGTCCACGCACGTATCCACGTCGGCGAGCAGTCGAGCTTGCTCATCGGCTGCCTCGCCACCCCCTTCAGTGATCAAGGTCCCCAGGCAAGGCACCCCACGCGCATGGCACGCCGCCACCCACACCGCCGGCGGCATCGAGACCAAATTGTGCCCAAAGTAGCAGAACGCGTCCGTCGCGTCCCAGCCACTGAAGCAGCGAAGGTACTTGCCGTCGGCGCAGTCGTTGTAGCCCCCACGGCAGTCGTGACAGTGGAGCACACGCGGCCGGGTGGGCAGGGGCGCTCTGGGCGCCGAGGGCGGGCGCACCACCGGCGGTTCGGACGCTGTCGCGGGATCCCACACCTGCAGCTCCCGGACGGAGTTGAGCACCCGCGGAGGCGGGCCGGTGCCGCCAGCGGCGGCGGCGCCGCTGGCCGGAGAGGGTGTCGCAGGGGTCGCCACCGCCGTAACTTCCGAGCGCAGCACAACGCCGACGCACTTGCCGTCAGCGAAGCGCACATCGGAGAGCTCATCGTCGGGCGGCACTGCGAACTCAAATGGTGCGCCGAACACGTTGGCATTCTCGCCGACAAAGGCGATCGTGCGATTCGATGAGAGAAGAAGCGTGATGCCTCCACACAGGTACCCCATGCTCGAGTGGTGGCCGCGGACGGCGACGATGCGCTCTCCCGGCTGGAGGAACTCGACCTTGCCGCCGCGCCGAAGGAGACCGTGGTCATCCATGAGGTTCATGCGCCGGCTGTCGTTCTCGAGGAATGCGCCGCTCCGCGTGCCGTCGCCAAACTCGAGTGCCAGCCCGTGCACCACCCAACCTTGCGCGCCACACACGCGCGTGACACGCGTGGCGGCCACCGCGGCATTCAGTGCGGCGTGCACGGCCGTCAACACCGGATCGGCGATGGCGGTCGCGAGCTCATCGCCATCGCCCACAAAGCCAAGCGCAGCAAGCCATGCGGCGCCGCCGGGGTTTGAGAGGACCTTGGAGGAGATCGCCTTGTTCGAGCGCTTGAGCGTGCGGTACTTGGGTTCGTCGGGCGACGAGAGAATGTTGGACGTGAGCTTGAGGAGGATGGCGAGCACCGATGGCGGCGCGGCGCCGAAGAGGTCTCTTGGAGTGGTCGGCACCTAGCGATTTTCGGTGCCGTGTGTCGACTTGGGCTGTGAATTATTGAACTCAAAGCGGAACTTTATCAATGAAGAATTGGCGGCGTTGTCCGGCCGTGGCGTCGACACGCGCGCCTCCTTGATATCTCACGTTCTACTCTTGTCGCTGTGAACGCAGTCTGGAGGGTTTCCCTCGTCGCGAAGAGCCTGTGTGTCGAAGAGCCTGTGTGTTGGTAGGACCACCGTGAGTGAGCCAGGACAGCATCATGGCCAGCAAGCTGCCGCCTCGACCGCCGCCGCCACGGAACTGGCCTCTCGTGCTCGGCCTGGTTGGCTTCACGTCGCTCATGGCGGCTGTCCCACTGCTGTTGCAGCAGCGGCACCGGCGGCTGACATCAAACGTGCCGATGGTGGCCTCCGAGCGGCCGCTATCCTCTGGCGAGGTGCGGCGCGGCGTGTACCTCAACACGGGCAGCAAAGATGTCGGCCCAGACCCCGATTGGGACATGAAGACAGGTCTGTACAAGGGCAAGAAGCCTGCGATTGTCGACGAGACAACGGGCCTCGCGCCCAAGGGCTCGCCCTCGATGAGGGCAGCCCAGTGATGAGAGATGGTAGGGTACACTCAGGTAAAGTTTTCATAGGTGCCCAGCGTTGTCATCTCTAAACAGCATTCTGTTGCAATCCATGATACAGTTCTACAGGTTGGTTCGGCGAACGTGTCTCCGTGGTGGGCCAGGGTTCTACTGGTACTGCGTGGGACAGGGGCCATGGAGTGGTCGCGGGGGGCGAGATAACACCACCGTGCTCCGTGCTGCCCCGGCGAAGAGTCGCCATCGTGCGTCGCGGCTCCTCCACCTGCCACATGAGCCTGAGCGCCCGCCGGGCGAGCCGTCGACAAACCTGTTGCCGCCGCTCAGCGAAGGCTGACGCTGCCGACTCCCGGGGCCGCCGGGACCGCCAATACCCGCCAGAGGATCCGTGCGCGCGCAGTGCTCGAGATCTGCTCATTGCCCCGGCGGCCTGGGTGGCGGCATGCCTGGTGGCATCGGATATCCGGGTGGCGGCATTCCTGGTGGCGGCGGGCCGCGCGGCGGATACCCCGGAGGCATCATCGGCGGATAGCCGGGCGGCGGCGCGCCGGGTGGCGGCATCCCCGGCGGCGGCGGGCCGCGCGGCGGATAGCCCGGCGGCATCATGCCCGGCGGCATGCCCGGCGGCGGCGCCCCCGGCGGAGGGCCGCGGGGCGGATAACCGGGCGGCGGCATGCCGGGCGGCGGCATGCCCGGCGGCGGCATTCCCGGCGGTGGCGGGCCGCGCGGCGGGTAGCCGGGCGGCGGCATGCCCGGCGGCGGCATGCCCGGAGGCGGCATGCCCGATGGCGGCGGCATCCCGGGCGGCGGCATGCCCGGGGGTGGACCTCCAGGCGGAGGGCCGCCGTACATCTGCGGCTGCGCGGCGACGCCACGGCCAGCGCTCGGCAGCATCGACGCCGCGCCGGGCCCGCCGACGCCGCGTACGGGCCCCGACAGGCCAGCCGGCGCGCTCATCGGCCCACCGATGGCCATACCACGGCCCGCCGCCTTGCCCGAGCCTGGGCCCCCGGCTGCACCCACGACCGCGCGCCGCCGATCGTCCTGCGGCGGCGGGCCCTCGACGGACATGGAGACAACCGTCTCACCACGGATGAGCACGAGGCCAAGCGTGCGCTTCTCCTCACGCTCCTCCTTCTTGCCCTTGACGGTTACTTTCCGGAATTCCTCGCAGTCGCATAGGATGAGGTTCATGTACTTGTCAAAGGCCATGAACTTGCCGACGAACATGCGGCTGTCCTGAATGGTGACGCGCATGCGGTAATTGATGAGCGCCTGCGGACGGACGGAAAGGATGCTCGTGAGCGAAGTAGTCAGGCGAACGCTGCGCCATGGGCGCGCAGGCGCAGACAGGCCGCAGCACAGCAAGAGTCGAGGATGCGCGTACCAGCATCTTGCCGCTGCGCGGGATGCCCGCGACATGCTGTGACGCCTGCGGGTAAGGAGACAAGAGAAGCAGCGCAGTCAGAGGTGGAATGGACGGGCTGCGACGGCGGGGTTCTGCCCGCGCCCGGGAAAAGAGTTCGCACCATTGACGTCGCCGCAGAACTCGCGCTGTGCCGAGCGCGAACTTTTTCGAACCCCTAGGAGCTGAGCGGTTATGACGCGCACAAGAGGAACCACGTACAAGTACCCTCGACTGTCTCTCCAACTTTTTGCGGCGCTTGTGCGAACTCTCGTGCGGGCCAACCGTAGCGAGCCATGCCGATTAGCAGCGTGGCCATGGCGCAGCGCGACGGCAAATCGCTCAACGAGAAGGTGTTGGGCACCGCGCCGCCGCCAAAGCCGCTGCCAGTCCCTGGGCAGTCTGGCTGGCCGCCGCGGCCGACCGGCAGAGACGACCGCGGCCGCGGGCGTGGACGGCCACCCTCTGGCAAGTTGACGGTCGGCGCTGAGGGTGGGCCCGCTCCGGAGGCCGACGCAGCCACCTCGCAGCGCTCCAACGTGACACTGCAGGAGAAGGCTGCGCAGCTCGAGCGCGAGCTTCAGCAACTCAAGCAGCAGATGGCCGGCAGACCCGCGAGCGCCTCGCTGGCCGAGACTACGAGCACACTGCGCGACTTCCCGCCGCCGCCGCCGCCACGACCCTCAACGGCCGATCGCGAGGCCGCGCGCGCGGCCTTCATACAACGCCGCGCGGTCGACGAGTTCGAGGCCATCTTGGTGCAGAAGCTCATCGCACGCACGCCGCTCGGCGGCATTGAAGAGACGGGCGCCCTGAAGACGCTCACGCGCGCGTTCACGTACTACGACGCGGCTCAGATGGGCACGGTGACTCTCGAGGGCTTCACCAAAGTCCTCGCCAAGCTTGGTTGCATCACCACCGTGCCACCCTCCGATCGGATGCGCCCGCTCGTGGCGGGCCTCTTCGCCAAGTTCGCGCGCGACGGCGAGCTCGAGTACAAGCCTTTTGCAGTGGAGATCCTCAAGAGACACGAGGTGCGCGTGCCCGCAGCGGACGCGCAGGCGCGCGAGGCGCGCGAGCACGAGCGCCCGTGGCAGCTCGCCACCTCGGTACAGCAGGTGCTCGAGCGTCGCAACCTCTTCACGTCGCAGCCGCCAGCCGCCAGCCGCCTCTACAATCCGGAGTTGGATCTGTGGGAAGAGTCGACGAGGGCCGTTCACAGCAAAGAGGAGGGTGAGGCGTACCTGGCGAGGCGCATCCACGACGTCGTCGAGTACGGCACCTTTGCGGAGATGCGCGGCCGGCTGGCCGCCGGCAAGAAGGGTCTGGCGCAATGCCAGCGGTTACATGCGGAGGACCTTCAGCGGCGAAAGGAGTCGACGGTGGTCGCTGAGCTCAACGAGCATGCAAAGGCGCAGCAGGAGTGGCGGCGCGAGGCCGACGCCGCGCGCCGCGAAGGGCGCATCTTCCTCGACGAGAACGAACGGCGTGCCAAGACCCTGTGGGAACAGCACCAGAAGAATGTGCAGAGGCTGGGTGGCCTCACGCCCGGCGCTGCCATAGCAGCGAAATACCGAAGCCGAGCCCAGTGACGACGTTGCCAGGCCTGTGAGCGTTCAGCAACACCGATGCGGATGAGGCGCATGCCCGAGCGGGCGCGTGGCCGAGCGGCACGTCTCCGCGTTCCGCCGGGGGTCGGCGCGCGTGGCCGTCCGGATTCGGCTTACCGCTGTAAGTTAGACTATCGAAGTATCGATCGACGATCGTGAAGATGGAGGACGCGGACGCGCGAGAGCATAGGATGTTTCATTCAGCTCGTATAGTGGCGTAACCGTGCGTCAACTGAGTTGTATCTTCACCTGTAAACATGTACGGCGTCCACGAACGCGGGACGCGCTTTTAGTATCAAGTATGCTGCGCTTGGCGAGTGCCTGACCGCGCGCCGGCGCGGACTCGACCTCCTTTCTACCTGAGGCCCGCAGAGCCGGCGTGGGCGCGGCTACTCGCCTTGTACTAACCGCGACGCCCCACCGCCGGACGACGCCGACGTCCAGGCCGTCCACACACACGCCACAGTTTCGCCACAGTCACCCACATTACAGTAGAGCAACGTTCGGGCCGCTTGTCGGTGACAGTGTGCGCTCCGTTTCCGCGCCGATAGCACACTTCTACCAGCGCAGTTTGCAGTTGCAGTACAGGGCATAATAAGCTCAAGGTTCAGAGCACGAGAGGCGAGGCCCAAAGATCGGCCCTCGAGACCGCGGCGAGAGCGCCGCCCCGAGCGCCTGCACCCTCATCATGCCCCCAAGTGCCCTATGACGGTCAGTACGGCCCTCGTTAGGCCCGCGAAAAGTGGGCCGTCGGGGAAGCGCTCGAGAGAGGATTTAGGAGAAGTCTCGGTCCGGGCACGCGCGCGCCGCGATCAGGGTCCAAAAGTAGATGAGCTGGCAAACCCACATGGATCCTAGCAAGAGCCAGGCCGATGGGTAGCCTAGGTTTTCCCTCGTAGAGCCTGTGGTGGTCGATTCCGCGCCCCAATCGGTGACGAGCATGGCGGCGTACAGCGACGCGAGGAACATGACGAGGTGGTACGAGACGTACGAGTCTGCCGTGGCCGCTTCGGCGGCGCCGCTGCCGACGATAGGATCCACGCGCACCACGACAGCGACAGTGTCGTTGGACGCTGTCGTGGGCACCTGCTCCTTGCCATCCATAGCGTTGCCACCCATCTGGCGCGCGCCGTTTTGGTAGGCCATCCAGGCGATCGAGGCGGCCGCGATCGCCACCGAGATGACCAGCCAGAGAGTGTCCCCCTCCTTGGTCTCCACATAGGGATTGCAGCTCGGCTCTGGGAAGGCGGAGATGGCCGAGAAGGCGAGGTACGTCGAGTAGCACCAGACGAGGCAGGCGACAAGGATGGAGCCATGCTCAGCGATGGGCGAGATCGTGATGCCGAAGTTGATCAGCGAGAAAAGGAGCGACGTCGTGACGGCCGCGTTGTTGAATGCGCATTCCCTCGGGTAGACGCTGTAGAGCACCGCGGTCGCCGCGAACGCGGCGACCACAAGGAGAAAGCACACCTGCAGCCAGCGCGCAGCACACAGCACACGTACGTCGGCGTCGGCGGCGTGGCGAGGGTGCGCCCACGATGGAGCGCCCAAGGAGCGGGCAGAAGGGGGGCACCGATCGAGGGCTGGGAATGGGCGGCGCGCGCGCGTACAAACAGCATGAAGCCCTTGTACTTGCCACCGTGGTTGGTGAGGCCGAAGAAGTTGTCCTCGCGTTCGTCCTTCTCAACGACTTTCGTGCTGAAGGTGTATCCGAAATCGATGAAACAGACCACCTGGTAGATGACGAACAGGGGCGCGCCGATGCGAGCGAACCATGCGAACCCGGCGAAAAGGTCGTTGGGCGCGAAGAGGCACGCGATGACGACCCCGGTGAGCCCAAGGCCCTTGCCGAACCAGAAGCCGCGGTGCATGGTCGTGGAGAAGCTCGTCTTTGTGCAGGTGAGCAGCAGCATCACGAGGAAGAAGCCCGCGAGCGAGAATGTCAGGCGGTAGACGGCCCACATGCCCTGGCAGCTCGTGGAATTGCACATATCGTAGGCGAGGTTGTCGCAGTTGTTGGCAGGTACAGCAGGCTTGATGACAACGCCCGCGACAACAACGGCGGCCTCGGCGGGGGATGGGACGCAGACCGAGGGCGTCGACGTCGGCATGCCAACCTCGTAGCCGATGTTCAGGTCCTTGCCAGAGTACTTGAGTGAGAGGCTCACGATGACGGTCATGGTGATGAAGATCACGTACATCATGTTGGCCCATTTGGGCGACATCATGCATGCGCAGCCCGTGAGACTGCATATGGCCGACGTTGCACACGAGGCTAGGCACGAGCCGAAGCACGTGCCGAGGACGGAACCCATGGGACTGACGACGGATGTGACCGCAAACGTGGCGGCCGCCTCGGGCAGCAGCAGTGGCTCGAGAAGAATTTGCACAAAAAGCGAGCGGAGGCTCCTCAAGTCAAGTCAAGTCAAGTTCAAGTCAAGGAGGCTCCCCAGCGGCTCAAGGGGTGGTTTTCTTTATCCAAATTTACGTTTAGGTGACTTGGGTTTTTATCTTTACGCACTCTGAACTGACAGTTTCGTCTCCAGGGCTCAGGGCTCAGGTTGTCTTCGTCGGGCGCTTGTGGTGATGAAGGTGGTGGTCACCGGGTCGGTGTCGTCGTCACCATCCACATGCACGAATGTTGGCGAAGGCACTGCGCGCCGCTGCCGCCGCTTCTGGGCTTGCCCCAATTCCAAACAGGTCAAGGCGCAGCTCTACCTTTGCCACGGTACCCACGAGCATTCTGGCCGCTACGATAAGCTCGCCGCCGCCTTCGGTGCCGTCGGCGTCGAGGTCCACGCCGTCGACTTCAGCGGGCACGGTAACAGTGCAGGCGAGCGTGGCGATTTTGGCACCGTCGAAGGCGCGGTGTCCGACGTGATCGCGCTGGTGCAGGACACGGCCCGCGCCTCGTTGCCGCTAATCGTGCTTGGCCACTCACTCGGCAGCATGATGGCGATGATCGTGGCGCACCGATTGGCGACAGATCCGTCCCTCCCAAGGCCCGCGATGGTTGTGCTCTCAGGGTTTGCGATGGACAGCATCTCCCCTCCTTTTGGGCTCAAGTTTCTGATCCCGGTGTTGCGGGCGATGCCGAGCGTCATCCGTACCATTTGCGCCCAGCTGGCGAAGACGCAGCCCACCGGGCCGGCGGCCCCGATTCCGTCGCCCTCGGAGCTGACCTCGTTCCCGGAGCGCGCGGCCGATAAGTGGGCCGACCCTCTCAACTACCACGGCTGGATCCAGAACCGCACGGCGCTCGCGTTGCTCGACATGCGGGCTACCTGCCAGGCGCTCCTGCCCCACTTTGGAAGCGCCGTGTCGGGCAGGGGCTTCCCGTTCTTGCTCGTGCACGGGGGCGCCGATGAGCTCTGCCCGCGCAGCGCGTGCGACGCCCTGATGGCCAAGTCCCCACAGCCAGACAAGGAGATGCGCGTCTTTGCGGGGCTGCTGCACGAGGTACTCGACGCGGAGGAGGCGAGGCAGCATGTCGTCGAATGGTGCCGGGCGCGCATCGGTGCCCGGAGTCGGTTGTAGAGTCAGTGTTTTGGCTGCCGAAGTAGGTGCTGCTGCTGTGCTGTTCATGTCACAACGCGCGCGTACTTTCGATTACGCCACGACGACGCTCTTTTTCAAAACGTGTGAATTTTCTTTCGCGGTGGAGTTGGCCGTCTTGGCCGATGAGTCGCAAAGCGAGGTGGAGCGACGACTTGGAGCCCTTTAGCCGTCTCGAGCCTGGCACCCTCGGCCGCGCCATCGGTTCCATGCCATACGAGCGACTCACGGACGAGCCTCTGCAGCCAGAGCCGCTTCCGGCACCTTCGCCGCCTACGGCAACACCCGGGCCTGCCCACAGGCCAGCTTGCGCCTCGTCATTGGCTTCAGAACCATTTAGCCGTCTCTTGCCTGGGACCCTCGGCCGCGCCATGGGCTGCAGCTCGTACGTGCGTTTCGCGGACGAGCCTCGGCAGCCGGAGCCCGAGCCGCCGAAGCCTGTGGCCGCTCCTGCCGCCGCTGCTGCTACTGCCACTCCCGGGCCTCGTTCGGCCTCGTTCGGCTTCGGGGCTCGTTCAGACAAGTCAGCGTGCGTGCCATCTACTGCGCCCACTTCAGTGCCGACGTGCGCGTCCGCGGCTGCACTGCAGCAGCCGCAGCCGTCGCGGCCACCGATCGGTGCGTCGTCTGCCGGTGCGTCGTCTGCCGGTGCGTCGTCTGCGGCGTCAGCCAATCCGAGATGCAGCATCTCCAGCCAATCTCCGAGGAGCTCGAGCACGATCCTAAAGACTGCGGCGGCGGCGGTCAAGCGTGGGAAGACCATCAAAGAGCTGAGCGCCAAGCTCGAGAAGCCGGATGCGTCCAGGCGCGACCGCGCGTGCCTCAAGATTCAGCGATGGTACCGGCAGCACAGTGCGATGTACGCGGCGTACGGTCCGATGATGTTCGCCAACAAGGACGGTTCCATGTCCGATTTTGGGATGGTCTCGTTCCTGTCGGGCTCACGCGTGGCGCGCTTCATCCGCGTCTCAGACACGACGTCGTGCGCGGCGCTCTCACACTTCCTCGAAAAGTTTTGGCGGCTGCCGCGCCCTGACGTGCTCATCTCGGTGACGGGATCTGCAGCGACCCTGACCCTCACCGCCAACCTGCAGCGCGTCTTCGACCGCGGCCTCGCGACGGCGGCCGCGATGACCAACGCGTGGATCTTCACCGGCGGCACGGACAGCGGCGTGATGAAGCTCGTGGGCGAGGCGATACATAAGTATGGTCTCGACGTTCCCTTAGTCGGGGTCGCCCCCTGGGGCGCCGTGTTGGGCAGACAGGGCATGCACGGCTGCAAGGGCGACACGCGCGTGTATCGCGCCGGCGGCCAGAGCGGCCCGCACGCAGCGCGCCTCAATCCGTACCACACGCACCAGATCCTCGTCGACGGCCACCGGCAATACGATGAGGGTTCCATCGCTTGGGGACATGAGGTGAAGACCTCTCTCGAGTGCCGCCGCTGATGACGCCACTGATTGCGTCTCAGAGTGCATGCTGATTGCCTCCCTCCTCAGGTGAAGATGCGAGCCGATCTCGAGCTCCCCGTGCCTGATTGCATTGCTGATTGCGTCTCAGAGTGCATTACTGATTGCCTCCCTCCTCAGGTGAAGATGCGAGCCGATCTCGAGCTCCCCGTGCCTGATTGCATTGCTGATTGCGTCTCTGAGTGCATGCTGATTGCCTCCCTCCTCAGGTGAAGATGCGAGCCGATCTCGAGCACACGTACGCGAAGATGAAGGGCGTGCCCGTCGTGCTGCTCGTAGTGCAGGGCGGCCCGGGCACCCTCGACATGATGCTTGCGTCGGCCGAGCAGGGCTCGCCCCTCCTCGTGCTCGCGGACAGTGGCGGCGCGGCTACGGCGCTCTGGCAGTACTGCGAGCGCGGGATTGGGAGCGTTCAAGACGGCGCCTTTCTCGAGTCGGAGGCGAAGCTTGAGACGCTGCGTCAGATGAACGAGGCGCGGGAGGGCACCCTCCTCTCCTTCTTTCAGGCACGCCGAGTGCCTCTGGTGGCCTCTGATGATTGCCTTTGAGGATTGCCTCTGAAGGTCTCTGATGATTGCCTTCTGATGGCCTCTGATGAGTGCCTCTGATGGCCTCCGATGGTCTTTAATGGTCTCTGACAAATGGCACGCTGCTCTCCTGCCTTCAGCTCGCGGATGAGGCCACGGATGAGACGATGGCCACGGCGCTGCTCCGCTGCCTCTTCCGCAACCTCATGTTCTACCAGAGCTCGGGCGATCACGCCCTCGAGCAGGTGTGATGGCGACTGATTGCATGCTGATGGCCCTCCCTCATTGCATGCTGACCTCGAGCATGCATCCTTCTTCGACGGCTCGGCGACTCAGGGTTCGTCTATGAAAGCGTCGCGTAGTGCACCGACACCGTCATCGCTCAGCACCACCAAGCTCGTTCGCGTCGTGCAGCTCGCTGAGAAGAATGAGAGTCGTCGGCATGACCATATGCAACGCGCGCTGCTGCTTGCCGTCAAATGGAACCAGGTGCGTGCCCTGAATGGCCCTGAATGGCCCTGGATGGCCCTGGATGGCCCTGGATGGCCCTGGATGGCCCTGGATGGCCCTGGATGGCCCTGGACTATCATTGAGTGCCTCGGAGTGCCTCGGAGTACCTCGGAGTGCCTCTGATGAGCTTTGTCTCCTCCCCTCTTCCGCAGCCCGATTTCGCGCGCCGCATGCTCATGGAGCTGCCGTCCACCGAGGATTACTCGCGCCCGCTGCGCAAGATGCTCCAGCATGCGCTCGAGTACCAGAACACAGAGATTGTCAAGCTGCTGCTCGAGCGACCGGGCTCCAAGATCGACCAGGTACGCAATTTGCCTCGAATTGGCTATGTTGGCCTCTGACGACCTCTGATGGCATCTGGTGGCCCTCTGATGGCCTCTGATGACCGCTGATGGCCTCGAACTGGCTCTGATGGCCACTGATGACCTCTGATGATCTCGGATGATCTCGAATGATCTCGAATGGTCTCGAATGGCCTCCGATTGCTCCATACGCCTTCATACGCCTCCATACGCCACCATACGCCTTAATTGCCTTTCACATGGCTTCTCCATCCATCCACAGGTCAACCTGTGCCAGCTGTACCTGCAGGAAGACCCGTACAACTTTCTGCGCGCCGACGTTGAGCTCCAAGAGCGTCTCGATCAGCGACTCGCTGACGGCTCGGTCGCACGCAACCTGAGCTACTCGCTCTACCTCGAGGTAGTAGGCCCCTTTTTGCGCTCGGCCTCGCCCCTGCTCTACGCGGCAGTCTCGCATCAGCGGCGCGCGTCGGAGGTCGATTTGTTCTTCTGGGCAGTCTTCATGGGCAACGTGCACCTGGCACGTGAACTTTGGGCGCACGTGGAGAACCCGCTACACTGCGCGCTGATCGCGAGCCACCTGCTGCAGAAGATGCACGGCAAGGTGAGCTGGGGCAAGGCGAAGGTCAAAGAGGCACATGAGACTCTGGAGCGCTGGGCCATCTCCGTGCTCGACGGTGTCGAGGAGCAGGTGGGATTGCGACGGATGGCAGGTTGATGGCCCTCCCGCATTCGCGTTGCATGCTGATTGCGACTGATGGCAGGTTGATGGCCCTCCCGCATTCGCATTGCATGCTGACCCACCTGCATGCTCGAGGGTGGTGTTGAGCCTCAGGAGGTCGCGCACGTCATCCTGTCGCAGAACGTGCCCGAATGGCATATGGGAGCGCTCGTCGAGCTCGCTCTTCACATGGAGCGCAAGAACTTTTTGGCGCACCGGCATTGCCAGTCTCTCATGGACCTGTGGTGGCGTGGCGGCTACCCAGGCTCGTTCTGCCTGCTCTCGGCCGACCAGAACGCCTTCTCGCTCTGTGCGTACATCGTGCTGCCCTTCCTCAACCCGTACCTCCAGATGGCGGAGGACCACAAAGACATGAAGAACGTGCGCACGACCGCGCAGCTCGAGGATCTGCTCTACGGGGCGCTCGCGCAGGCGCTGCGCCTCTCTTCCCGAGAGCGATCTGCGGCCAAGGGCTCGGCGAACCTTAAGATGGCTTCCACAGTCGCGCGCGCCAAGACGGCGAACAGCGTCTCCTCGCCCGACAAACCCGATGCATTGAAGCACCAGAGTCTCTTCACGGTGCGCACGAAGAGCATGAATGACATGCTGGAGGACAGTTCGGAGCCCAAGGCCGAGGGCGCAGTGCATCATCTCGAGGGCATGGACATCGTCGCCCAGGATGCCTCCTGGGTGGCCGCGCGCGTGCGCCGAGCACAGACCAAGGGCAGCATGCACCTCGGCACACCTCGGGGAGCGCGCCGGATCATTCTCTTGAACGCAGAGTTGCCGGCAGGCGCCCAACCTCCATCGGCCTTCGTGTCGTTCTATAGGGTGCCTCTGGTCAAGTTCTGGGTGCGGGCGCTCTGGCAACTCGCCTTCCTCGCGCTGTATGCGTATGAGCTCACGCACCTGCTCACTGCCGACCAGCTCGCGACCCTCGCGGCCGGCGACGCGGGCCTCTCGCTGCCGCCTCTCAACCCAACCGAGGGGCTCTTCATCGTGTGGTCTCTCACCCTGGGGCTCGAGCAGTGGCATCTGCACGTGAGCATGCGCGGCTTCGGACTGACGGCCACGATGCCTGTCCAGGGCATCGTGCAATTTGCGTATGCGCTCCTGGCGCTGGCGATCGGGGTGCGTCTCCTTTCGGTCGCGCCGGTGCCGAGTGAGTATGCGGACGTGGCGCTGCCGCTACAGCACTCGTGCTATCTGCTCTACCAGACCCTCGTGTCAATGGACGCGGTGCCCATCAGCATCGAGCTCTTCAATTTCATGTGGCCGTCGCTCTCGTTTGAACCCTGCTGCACCACGGCTCGGCATGCAAGTGCTCACCACGTCGCCCTCCCCTCCCCACAGGTGGCCGTCGCTCTCTTTTGGTGTGCTCACGATCATCATGGAGCAGATGCTGGTCGACCTCTCCCTCTTCCTCGTCTTCTTTGCAGTCATCTTGCTGGGCTTCAGCGGTGCCCTTCTCGGCCTCTCCGAGACCTCGACGCATCGGCTCTCCGACGAGCCGACGACCATGCTGTGGAACTGGCTGTGGGGTTCCAACGACGATCCTGCGCCTCTGCTCGTCGGGTCGCCTGCCGCGGGCACCACCCCCCTCACCCCCCTCACCCCCATCACCTCCGACTCCATCGCCTCCATCCTCGCCGCCTCTAAGGCGTCTTCCGCCGCTGCCCTCGGACGCATGCTACGTGGCACGGGCGCAGATGACGAAGCGGATGCGGACGGCTCGCTGCCGCTGCTCGCACTGCCGCTCTGGGCCATGTTCACCGACCTCGAGACCGAACGATTCTCGTCGATCCCCTTTGCCCTGCCGCTCATGTATGTGCTGATGATGGTCATCAACGTGGTGCTCGTCAACCTATTGATCGCCATGTTTGCCGACACGTACGCGCGCATCAAGGGCAATGCCGAAGTCGAGTACCACTACCAGCGCTTCCTGCCCATCTTTGAGCACAACCACGTCATCGCCGCCATCCCGCCTCCCTTCTCGCTGCCGCTGCTCCTGACGAAACTCCTCGCTGAGATCGGCGCCGCGCTCCGGCGCTACATGTGCCGGACGGACATCTCCCTCGCCGAGCTCGGCGTCGAGAAGCTGCACAAGCTCGCGGCCGCGCGCCCGCTCAACCAGCGTATCTCGCGCACCCCCGTCTCCAAAAAGTACGTGCAGCGCTTCCTGCTCCATGACCGCGGGCGCCCACAGCATGCATGTGCTCACCACGGCGCCTCCCTTCCCACAGGTACGTGCAGCGCTTCCTGCTCCATGACCGAGCGGGCACCGACGCAGCGGGCGCCACCCCTCAGGCGCTGCTCAAGCGCGTCGAGGCGCAGCTGAGCGCGCTGGACGAACGCTTGGGGCAGCAGATGGAGCGTGTCGAGGGGCTCCTAGCCCCACGTCCCCACGGCCCGACCGACGCTGACCTGCGCGCCGCCGTTGCGACGCTGCACGCGCGGCTCGAGCGTGAGAAGCCCTCGGGCGGCTCACCCGACCCATCCAAGCCCTCCCGCACTCGTGGACTCCTGTGGGGAAATGCATTGGGCGTAGGGGCGCAAGGCAACTCCGCGGCGAACCGCGCATCACTTGACCACGTGTGATGATCAGCGCTCACGAAACCGAGCTCTGAAGTAACCGAGCTCATGCCATGATGATGATCTCTGATTACGTGTCGACAGCCAGCGCTGATTCTTGTTGCTCTGACTCGCGGCCGCGTGCTCAATGAGTCACTGCAGCTCGTGTGGATCGGCGCGCGACCACGTAGTCTCAGACCGACGAGAATGGCCGCATTCAATCATTAGCCGATGCCGATTAGGATACAATATTACAATTAGGCTGGCACGAGGGTCGCGAGGTAATTCTTCATTGTAGACGGAGGAGTCTATTAAACTTATTACCTTAACCTTTCTCGTCACCTCCGCCATGGAGTGCATCGCATGGACCATGTCCATGAAGTGCAGCTCACCGGCACGCCAACGCAGGTGAACCAGGACACACCGGGTCGCACCGTAAGACATCAGGCGCGGGATCGGGGTGCGGAGACAGCAGGCACGCGGCGCGGCGCGGTGCCAATAGCGCCACAGCACGGAGCCCAGACCCCCTTCCGTTCCTACTGTTTACATCCGACCACGTGGCGTGCGCATTGGCCACAACCAGTCGGAGTTCCACTTCCAGCTGCCACAGTGCACACTCTCAGTGCCGCCGGCGCCGGGCGCCGCGCCCGGCGCCGCTTGTTGATCCGAATCTCAGTCCATCTCGTCTGCCCCGTCCCCTCTTCCATTCCGCATTCGCATGTCCATTAACTCTCGTTGCTCGTTGGCTGTACAACTGATTTCAGCCGACGGTGCGTTCGCGCACACTCCAACTGACGCTCCATCGTCCATGTGTGGCAGAACTACGGTACGCGACGTGCAGGCTGCGTGTTGAGGCTATGCCACCCCACTGCCCCCGAAGACGAGAGGCGCGGGGGCCGTGTAGGGGCCGTGTAGGGGCCGTGCACGGGGGCCTCAGATCGACCGTTGGCCATGCGCGCGTGTCAAAGTCATCTTCTCGATCTCCTCCAGTTGTTGGGCGAGCGACGACAGGCGTGTGCCGACCATCCCGCTGAGGGCTGCCTCGATGCGGCCGAGCACTTGGCTGGCTTGGTACCGGTAGTCTTCGTCGTAACGAGACTCGAGCGGCTCGGGCGTCGGGCTCAACGAGAGCGGCACGGTCTGCACGCCCTTATCCACCGTCATGGTAACCGTCTTGGCGACAGTCTTGACGGCTTGCACAGTGTGCATGGCCGCGGTGCTCTTTGCCACCGCGCGTGCTGCAGCCGCCGAGACCGCTGCCACTTTGCGTGCCGTGGGATCGAGCGAGGGGTCGAGCGGCAGCTCCGAGTGAAAGGGAGCCTGAAGAGGACGGCTCGCTGGCCCATGGCAGGTGTGTAGGCGGGTGCTCATCGGCGAAGCTAGCAGTACGGAGCCGCACTGCGAGCCGCACCTGCTTTCGGCGACGCTGTCGACGGCACTGACGACGCGCTCACGTGAGGGCAGGTCGTTGGAGGGCTCAGTGGAAGGCACGTCACTCTCAACGTCGCTCTCCCCACCCACGTCCAGCTCCGCCTTGAGCGTGACCTGAAGCGCGTCCGACTCGTGCTCGTCCGACTCCTCTGACTCGTCCTCGTCGACGATCGAGTACGACTCCACGCGGCGGGCCTCTTTGTGCATGCTGGACGCAGCAGCGGCCGTGTTCCAAGCCCTCTGGAGCTCGAGCTCATCTTCGCTGTCCAGTTCGTGCGCGTGCCGGTCGCCGAGCACTCGGCATGCCGCGCTCACCGCGAGCATCCGGCACACCTCGCCGTTCTGGATGAGAGTCGGCTCCTCCTTGCGCTCGCCTGCGTCGTCGAGCGGTTGGTTGAACCGCCGGAGCCGATCGAGCGTCTTCTTGGAATCGGCAGCTGGCACGTGGGAAGCGGAAGGCAGGTGGATGCTCTCTTGCCACTTGCCGATGGTCGTGCTCCACGTCATTCTGAGCCCGTTGGCACCCTTGGGCGCCGCGCCGGGCGGCCGCTTGTGCGTGCCCGAGCCGGCGTCGCCGCTCACGACTGCGACAGCGCCCCGGCCGATGCTGCCGGATACAAGGCCCCGATCCGCGACATCAAACGCGCTAAGCATGTCCTCGTGGTCAGGACGCGGGCTCGGAGTCGCCGAGGATGAAAAGATGGTCGACTCGCTCGACAGCACGTGCAGCAGCCGAGGCTGCGCCTTTGGTACCGGTGCCGGTGCTGGCATCCGTGGCATCGACCCACCTGTCGGCGGACTGCCCAACATGGAGAGTGGCAGGCTCGGCAGGTATCTCGGCAGGATTGCCTGGTACTGGCTTCCGACGCGTATCTTGCGCACTCCCGTTGGTGCCACCTTCACACCCCTTCTCTCGAGCGTCGCCCGCGCCTGCTCAGAAGCAAACCTGACGACTGGCACCTGGGAGCAGGCACGGGATGGCTTGCGTTGGGCGAGGGGTGGAGAAGTGGTGTCTTCCTCATCGTCTGCGTCGTCATCATCGGTGAGCATCAGTTTTGCTGCCGCGGCAACGAGCTTGCGGCGCTTCGATGGAGTGGTCGCAGGAGCATCAATGTGAGGTGCAGCACCCCGTGAAGATGGCCGAGGCATCGCCATCGGCGATGTTGTGGTGACGACGGGGTTGGGCGACGGCGTGGTGTCGTGGCGCTCGGCGTGCAAGTGGGCAGTGGCTTCGAACATGCCATCGGATAAGCCATCGGAAGACTCGTCGTCGAGAGAGTCCGTGAAGTCCAATCCATCCCAGGCCATCTCGGCTGCAGAAAGCTTCAGAGACAGGCGTCGTGTGGTTCTCGTCGCGATCTTTCGACCGCGGCGAGACGTGTGATCTCTTTTGGGATTTTTGTTCACAAATGCACATGCATGCTTCGCTTCATGCGCGCCACGGCTGACATGGCCGCAAGAGGACTGACGTAGAGGGGGATAGGAGCGCCGGTTTTCGCTAATTAGAGGGGGGGCCTTCGTGCGATGCCAACAGTGTGAATATAGTTCTGAACAAACAGCTCGAGTTTCTTCCAGAAGCCGACGAGACGTCTCTCTGCGCTCGCTCCCTCCTATCCATGCCGCTCAAGCTTCAAATCAAGATAGCGTCGGGCTCGACGATTGCAATCGAGGTGGAACCCACACAGACGGTCAAGGAGCTCAAGGAGGTTGTGGCGGTGGCCTCCGGCGTGCCTGCTATCCAGCAGCGCCTCATCTACTCGGGAAAAGTACTCAAGGACCCTGAGACAGTTGCGTCGTACAACGTGCAGGAGGGCCACACGGTTCACATGGTCAAGGGACCTCCACCTGCTGGCGCTCCGGCGGTGCCGACCGCGGGGGCGCCTGCTGCCGCGCCTGCTGCGCCTCCTGCGCCTGCCTTTGGCGCCGGTGGCATGGGTGGTCCCGCCGCCGGCATGGGCGGCATGGGCGGCATGGGCGGCGTGGGCGGCATGGGCGGCATGGGCGGCATGGGCATGAACCCAGCGATGATGGCGGCGCTGATGGGCGGTGGCATGGGTGGCGGCGCCGGCGGCGCCGGGGGCATGCCGCTCGCCAATCCGATGATGGGCGGTGCCATGGGTGGCCTTGGCGGCATGCAGGTGGACCCACAGGTGATGATGCAGATGATGCAGAACCCGGGCGTGCAGCAGATGATGCAGGCCATGATGACCGACCCTCAAGCGATGGCCTCCATGCAGCAGACTATGATGGCGATGCACCAGCCCGGCGGGGCCGACCCACAGGCGCTCATGAACTCGATGCAGACGATCATGCGCAACCCGGCGATGCAACAGGCCATGGGCGCGATGATGGCCGACCCGAACTTCCTCCAGATGATGATGCAACGACAGATGGCCGCGATGGGTGCTGCGGGCGGCGGCGGCATGGGCGGCATGGCAGGCATGGGCGGCATGAACCCGGCGGTCCTGCAGGCCCTAATGGGCGGCCCGCTTGCACTGCCGGCGCCGCCTCCCACCGCGCCCGGCGCCGCCGCCGCTGTTCCTGGGGCATCACCTCCTGGGGCAGTGGGAGGAGCCCCGGCCGCCTTCGACCCCGCGATGGTCAACAACCTGCTTGCAGGCATGCTGGGCAACCCAGCGGCGACAGGCATGCTGGGCAACCCGGCAGCACCCGTCGCACCCGTCGACCCTGCCGTCAGGTTCGCCTCGCAGAACTCGCAGCTGCATGACATGGGCTTCCTTGATGCAGAAGCCAACCTGCGCGCGCTCACCGCCACCGGCGGAAACGTCAACGCCGCCGTCGAGCGAATCCTGAGCGGCCTCTGACGAATCCTGAGCGGCCTCTGACGAATCCTGAGCGGCCTCTGACGAATCCTGAGCGGCCTCTGAGCGCGAGCACGCACATGCGCGCGTGAGAGTCGGCCGTGGTGGCGCCGCACGAGGTCCTCGCACGAGGCTGCACGCTCAAGGCGGCCGTGGCCTCTGCAAACAGCTACAACTTACATGGATTGTCCCGGAGTGCTGTGTTTAAAGTGTGTGTGTATGTGCTGTGTGCGTGCTGGCGGACGCTCGGGGAGCTCTCGTCGCTCCGCCCCTCCTCAGGAGCGCGGGTTCTGAGCTGGAAATATTGACACAAAAAACGTGCCAAGCACGGCTGGGGCAAGCGGACGCAAAACACGAATGACTTTCCGTGGTTTTTGGTTACCGTGTCTCGTCTTGAATCTACAATGATCTCAATCTTATGTTATATGTAGACGTCGTCGGCGCGTTGTGTGAACAGCATCAGCACGTAGAAGTACCGGTTACGTTTATTTATGTTCCGTGTGTGTCCCGGCTCTTTTCCCGGCTCCCCCCGGTGTGCCGGTGTTTTGACTTAACATGTAAGTTTTGTCTTTTACTTTTGACGGATGACGCGACAACGAAGTTTCCAATCGTGTTAGCGTACTGCTTTCTGAGCCTGACCCCCAAAGCACACTCACGGATACATCGTACTTCCAAGTACGATTAATTCACATTTATGACGAACGTCGTTCACAACAAAGTTGGTGTGAACCGGGACGTCCGCAACCCCGAGCAAGCGTGGAGATGTGGTGAAGCGCCTCTCTTTTCGTTTTGCACGCACGCAGGAGGCAAACGAGCAGCGCTCGCACAATCCTGGCATAACATTTCGACAGCCCTACAGTTCGACTCTGCCGCGTCGCCGATCACAATCATGCAGCACACTCGCGAGGTCGAGTCATTCACGATCTGCACGTCCGATGGAGAGGAGCTCCAATTCTCAAGAGATGCGGTGAGGCGCGCCGGATTTCTCAAGGACATGATAGAGCACACCGAGGGCAACGTCCTCCGAGTGGAGCGCGCTGCACCACCGGTCTCTTTGGTGATCGCCCAGCTTGCAAGCACGGGCTTCTTTGCCTCTCGCTGACGTTGCGCTCGAAGAGCTCGTGTGCGCCATGGAGGCAGCAAACTACCTCTACGCCTCTGAAGCCTTCAAGGTTCTGGCCACGGAGCTCTTCCGCCGTGCTGACGGCCTGGATGTTCATGCGTTGTGTGAGATGTTCTGCGTGCGCAACGAGGAGACCATTCCCCAGACGGCCCACGCATTGATGCTCGCAGAGCCGCTCTTCGAGCCCGAGGGCGATGGGGCCCCAGAGGAAAGTTCACAGGAGGACGACAAGGAGTCGTCTTCGAGCATGGTCGCCCCACCGCCACTCCGTCACTCCGTTGCTAGCCAACTTGGCTCCGAGGACGCCATCCGAGCCGCGCTCGAGTACGCTCCCACTGCGCTGCTGCGCACATTGAAGGCGGTGAGCAGCGCATGGAAACTACGCGCACGCCACCAACTCTGCTCTCGTGTGTGTCCGCTCGCGGCTCGGCCCCTCGACGACGCGGGTCGGCCAGCGACAGTGCCAAAGCGTCGTGAGGATGTCACAGCCATCGACGTGGAGTACCTCATCGGCGAAGGCTGTCCGTGGGAGGTTGCCGCGGCCGGGCAGATGCTTCCCGGACTTACTAAGCTGCTTGGCTACGGCTTCACAGTGGACGTCGCAGCTGTCCGGCAAGCAGAACTGGGAGCTGAGGGGGAAGGCGACGAGGATCATGATGAGGATCATGATGTTCGAGATACTTTGTCAAGAGTACTTTGTCAAGAGGCCCTGCGTGCATGCATTGCACCGGAGGAAGGGGAGGTGCCACAGAAGCTGCTCCTGGCTGCCGTCGCGTTGGCAGCGAGCGGGACCATCGGCGGCATTCCGGTGCAGCAGCTACGTGAGGGTAGCGTCAAGGAGCTCGATCTCCGGGATTGTCACCTTGGGCACGTGGCCACTCGGCTTCTTGCCATGATGCTTCCGATCAATGGCGCATTGACGGAGGTACGCTGGCCCAGCGTGTTTGGACCACAAATTGTGACCTGTTCTGAGCTGACAGCTTGCGCTCTTTGCATTCAGGTTAACCTCGACGGTTATGCGCTGCCCATCAAGAAGCTCAAGGGCACCGAGCCAGTCGAGTCCCTCGACCTCTCAAACAAGCGCCTCGGTGTTGCCTCTGCCATCGTGATCGCCTCGCTGATCGGCGTCAACGGCGCGCTGACGACTATCAACCTCTCCAAAAACATGCTGTGCGGTGTGGACATTTGGGGCCGGGGAACGTTGAGGGGAACGTACACCGCCGAGGGCATCACTGCAATCGCCGACGCCATGCGCGTTAATGGCGGGCTGACGGTGGCCAACCTCCTGCTCAATCAACTTGATGCGGAGTCCGCCAAGATGCTCGCTGAAGTCGCCAAGCAGAAGGGTATCTCGCTCTGCGGCATCCAGCGTGACCAGACCACCGCTGACTTCTCCACCGCTGACTTCTCCGACCAATTCCTCAAGCCGCCCGATGCGATCCTTCTGGCGTCAGACCTGTCACAGGCCGTTGTCACAGGCGGGCTGACGAGCATCAACATGTCCGGAAATCATCTCACCGACTCTGGCAGGGACATGACGGGCATCAAGGAGCTCGCAGCAGCTCTTGGCGTCGACGGCGCGCTGACGAGCCTGGACCTTTCCAACAATGCACTCTGTGGAGTGGTCAAAGGGCTATTTGGCACGGTCAGCGGTACCTACACTGAAGAGGGCATCACAGCAATTGCGGAGGCTCTGCGCATCAATGGCGCATTGACGTCCGTCAAGCTCAGGGGCAACAAGCTCGGGGACGAGGGCTGGGGTGCCATCTTTGCCGCCATCTGCGGCAACAAGGACAGCAAGATCATGTCTATGGACGCATCCTCCGAGAACATCGGCCCTGCTGGTGTCAAGTTGATCGCCGAGGCGCTCCGCACGAGCGTCACAGGCTCGCTGGCGTTGGCCAACCTCCTGGGCAATCAGCTTGATGTGGAGTCCGCCAAGATGCTCGCTGAGGTTGCCAAGCAGAAGGGTATCTCGCTCTGCGGCATTCAGCGCGATCAAACCACCGCTGACTTCTCCAACCAGGGTCTCAGAGAGGGTAATGCGATCCTGCTTGCGTCGGACCTGTCACAGGCTGGTGTCACAGGTGCGCTGATAAAGTTGTCTATTTATGGCAACCACGTTGGTGATGAGGGAGTTGGTGCGATCTGCGAGGCCATCCAGAGCAATAAGGAGACCCAGCTCGCAACGATCAACATGGGCCAAATCGGCATCGGTCCAGTGGGAGCAAAGTCTGTGGCGGCCATGGTGGCTGTCACAAGCACGCTGACGGAGTGTAATGTCCGCGGAAACTTCTTGGACAGCGAGTCAGCGAAAAAGCTCGCCAAGATCGGCAACGAAAAAGGCACCATGCTGTTCGGCATCAAGCGCGATCAGAAAGAGGCCAACTTTGCCAACCTGGGCCTCGGCCCAGCAGACGCCATCCTCATTTCGTCGGACCTTGCCATAGGCGCGCTGACGGTGGTCAACCTCCTGGGCAATCGGCTTGATGCAGAGTCCGCCAAGACGCTCGCTGAGGTCGCCAAGCAGAAGGGTATCTCGCTCTGCGGCATCCGGCGCGATCAAACCAACGCTGACTTCTTCGGCAATGGCCTCCAGCCACCCGATGCAATCTTGCTGGCGTCGGACCTGTCACAGGCCGTTGTCACAGGTTCGCTGAAGGTGACTGACCTCCTGCACAATCAACTTGATGCGGAGTCCGCCAAGATGCTCGCTGAAGTCGCCAAGCAGAAGGGTATCTCGCTCTGCGGCATCCAGCGCAGCCAGACCACCGCTGACTTCTCCAAGCAGAGCCTCAAGCCGCCCGATGCGATGCTGCTGGCGTCGGACCTGTCACAGGCCGGTGTCACAGGCGCGCTGACACACCTCTCGCTTGTTGATAACATAAAGCTGGGCGACGAAGGTGTGGAGGCGCTCTCAGTTGCTATCGAGCAGAGTATGAGCCTCAGCAAGCTTGACCTGAGCAACTCGGTTTCATCAACCATTTTCGGCCCAAAGGGAGCGACCGCATTGGCTAAGGCACTTGCCATCAATAGCTCGCTGACTCAAATAGAGTACGTCCCCCCCGACTCGTACTTACCGAATGTGGACAACTCGTTGCCAGCACCTGAGCTCTTTCGGCACCCACTCGTACCGTGTGCTTTCTGGTGTTTGTGCCTGCAGGTTGCAGGGCAACTACCTTGGTGGGAAGGGTGCCAAAGCGGTCGCCGACGCCTTGCGTGTCAACAGCTCGCTCAGGAAGGTAAGTTTCCTTACGTTTCCTTATCAGCCCACATCCGCATGACCCCTCTTTCCTGACCCGTTTGTTTCTTAGCCTGTGCAGTTGAGTCTCACAAACACCCGCCTCTGTGGTGTCTGGTTTCACAAGGGCATGCCCACAGGCACTTACAACGCGGAGGGCATCACAGCCGTCGCTGACGCTCTGCGCGTCAATAGCTCGCTGACAAGCCTGGACCTCTCCAACAACGCACTCTGCGGAGTTCAGTTGACATTCGGCAGTGACACAGGCACCTACACTGCAGAGGGCATCACAGCGATTGCCGACGCTCTGCGAGTCAATGGCGGGCTGACAGCCCTGGATTTGTCCTCTAACAGCCTCAAGGATGAGGGCGTAAGCGCAGTCTGCGAGGCCATCCAGAGCAACAAGGAGACGAAACTCGCGTCGCTCAACTTCAAGGACAACAGCATTGGTCCAGTGGGAGCAAAGTCAGTGGCGGCCATGGTGGCCGTCACAAGCTCATTAACCGAGTGCAACCTCAACTACAACAGCATTGACAGCGAAGGGAAGGCCTCCATTCGTAACGCAGTGCAAGGAAAGGCTGGCTTTGAGCTGCGGATTTGAGCTGCGGATACTTAGAGCCGGTACTTAGAGCCGCTACGCGTCTGCAGCGCGCGCCTTCATTGTTTTACTCCGACGCGGCTATTTGAACAGGCTGGTCAGCTCCGGGGTCGTGACGTGGTCAACTATTCGCTGCGTGTTTTGCAAGCGTGTGCCCGGCCTGTGCGGCTCTCAGTGGGAGCGTTCTCGTGGTGGGTGGTGGGTCGGGAGGGTCGGTTGTGAGGTACTGAGATTGTCTGTGACTGTGTGATCCGTGTGGCCCGTGTGTGTCCCGGCTCCCCCCGGTGGTTTTAAACAATTTACTTTGAGACGGTGGCGTCGACCGGGGGCAGACGAGGGTCATGAATGGGTCGTCCAAAGCTGCAGTCCAAAGCGTTAGCCTCCAAAGTCTCCAGTTAAGTTAAGTTAAGTTACTTCATAAACAACAGACAACCTAACGGAAGCCTATCGAATGTGCTCTCGAGGCTAGCAGTGGGGGTGAGAGTCGACGGAGATGGTGAGACACAACGGAAGGAGCACGAACGGGAGGGAGACCAGGAGGAGACACGCCACAGGGTGCTAGCCTGCGTGCCCTCGAGTACAGGTAGAGATCGAAGAGAATAGATAGAGAGAAGGGATTGGGGAGAGAAAGAGGGAGGGACATAAGCGCCTGCTCGACCGAGGAGCTCGAGGCCGGTCGGCGCCGCGTCACGCTCACCGAGATTACCAGCACAAGGGAGAGGGCCCGTCCCGCAGTCGCGTGAGCAACACAGACTCGGAACCCTCGCCCTCGCACCGTTCGGCTCAGCTCACGCTCGCCTCGTCCGCCGCCAGTCGTAGATCATTAGCCCTCGCCATTGCCAACCGTTTCCGATGACCCTTGCCCTTCCTCATGCACCGCTTGTGCTTCCTCTTCTTGATGTCCCCAGCCGCGCCGCCGCCGTACTCTGCGCGCTGCATCGACGCGTTCTCTTTGCCCACCATAGCCTCGTCCTCGTCGCTGTCCTCCGCCTCGCACGCCGCCATCGACGCCCCCTGCTCGACGCCGTCGGCACTCTCGCAGCCCATGTCGCCGCCGTCTTCACCCTCGAGCCCTCGTCCATCAGCGCTGTTGCCGCCGCTCACGCCGTCGCCGTCATGCCGGACGCACCCTACAGACACCCCCTCGCTCTGCTGCTCCCTCTCTGCATCCTGTGCATGCACCTCCGCTACTACATCCATGCTACACATCAGCTCATCATGAACGTCGTCAGACGCCATCTCACTCATGCACTCGGCAACCTCTCTCGCCGCGCTCAGCTCGCCCGTGAGCTCATCATTCATCTCAAGTCCGCACGCCGCCCATCTCGCGGCGAGGCCCTTTGTGCTCTCTGCCAGCCGCGCGTCAAACCAGCCGCACCGTTGCACCGCCTCGTCGTCGTCGTCAACAGCATCCTCGCCGGCCAGCGACACACCGTGTTGCTGAGTCGCCTGACAAAAGGGGGCTCGGCGCACCGCCTCGTCGACCTCGGACTCCTCCTCGATGTCCTCATTCACCGTGCCATACAGCTGCGTCGCCTGAAGTAGAGGCGCTGCCACATCATCAACAATCATCTCGTCGAAATCGCCATCCATGTGAGCCGGCGCCACGCCAACGCCGCCCTCATCTGCGCGCTCGTCTGCGCCGCCAATAGCCCGCGCTGCCCTCATCGCCTCGCCGCCATCCGGCATCAGCCACGCGCGCGCGCCCACCGCCGACGCTTCGCGCATGAGCCGCAGCGCCCTTTCTCGGCCACCGTCGGCGAGCAGCGCGCTCTCCTCTTCGTCCGGCTCCGACAGACCCTCGAAGCCGCGCTCGATGCGCCTCTCGAGCAGCTCGCCAAGCTCTCGCTCCTGCTCGAGCCGAGCATACTTGAACCGGCCCTCTTCAGCTCTCAACCGCTCCCGTTCCTTGCCCTCATCCCTTTTCTTGCGGAGCTCCTCGCGCCGCGCGTCAGCCGTGCCGTGCGTACGCACGAGCGTCTCGCCGCCCACGACGCGCACAAAACGCCCCGGCTGCAGCTCCGCCGCGATGCCCTTGTCAAAGTCAGCTTCGCTCATCGGCACGCCTGCACTGCCATTGGCCGGATAAAACATGCCGCAAAGTTGCTCGTCGAGAACGCGCCCGCGCCCGCCGGTATAGTGCCTTTGGTAGTCGCCGCCGTACGCTCCGCGCAGCCCCGCATGCCCTCGCTTCATGCGCCCCAGCCAATCGCCGAACTCGGCTCGCAGATGATCGATAACCACCGTGTTGAGCGCGATGGCCCGTGCGACGTACCATTTGTTGAACTTGCGTCGCGCCTCCGCAAGCCGCATGTAGTCAAATTCGCTCCGCGGCCGCGCCTCCTCGCACTCGAGCTCGTCCAGCTCGTCGTCGTCGTCGTTGGCCGCGGCCTCCGCCGTAGACTCCTGCCGCGAGGACTCGCACTGCCAGCAGTCGGCCATCGCCGCTGCTCGGACCGAAGCCGCCGAGGGCATCGCGAACGCGCCGCACAGCGCCTTGGCCGCTAAATATCTGCGGTACCTCCCCAGCTCGCCCGGCTGCCGCTTCGCCAGCAGCGCCACTCTCGCCCATGCCAGCTCGAGGTGTAGGTCGCCCTCACCCTCGCCGTCCTCCGCGCTCGGCACGTCGAGCATCGTCGCGTGCTGCTCGAGAGCCCTGCAGCACGCGCTCCTGGCTGCCTCGCTGATGCCGCTCGCGCACTCGAAGAAGTGGAAAAAGTCGCAACGACACTCAGCGTGGCACGCCGGGCAGATGCAGAGGGGCAGCGTCTCGCCCTCGGTCGGCGTGCTCGACGCAACGCCCTCGCCCAGCTCGGGTAGCACGCTCTGAGCGAAGTTCCGCAAGATGTGGCGCATGCCCACCCTCGTGAGCTCCACTTGGCTACCGTAGCCACCGCCTCTCTGAATCGAGAGAGCGCCCTGGATCCGCCGATCGAACAGCTGCTGCCCCTTGGTGACGTCCAAGCCCTCGCCCTCGAAGTCAAAGAAGGGAGTGGCGAAGAGGCGCCCCTCGAGCAGCTCCGGCGAGGCCGTCCCGTCGACTGCGCAGAGAAGATCGCGCTGCGCCTGCTCAAACATTGCCCGCGCATCCCTGCCCGCTCGGCCCTCCCCCGTCATCTCGTCGTCACTAACCGGCCCCTCCTTGACCAGAAAGACGAGCTCCTCGATCTCGGTCCGCGCCTCGCGCCCCCGTCGAAAGATCTGCCACACCTTGACCCCCTCCCTGATGAGCAGCTGCACCGCGCAAGTGTCGGCGAGCGCGCGCACCTTCTTGGACAGCCTCGAGTCGAGCTCCGCCGCCGACCTCGCGCCCTCAGCCTGATCAGAGCACGTCGATGACGGACCCCATGTCATGCCTGCGCCGCCTACCTTGCACAGGAAGGCCAGCGTGCGCCGCACGACCAGAGGCGGCTCACCGTCGAGAGCGAGCAGCCGCGCCGCGTTGGCGACCGCATCAGCCCAGACATTGGGAATGAACCCGCAATGCGAGCTCAGGCGCAGCGTGTGCACCTCGGCATCCAACATCTGCAGCCATCTGCGTAGCAGCAGCGCCTCCTCCATGCGCAGACCGTAAGTCTCACCGCGCAGCCGTCTCACGTCGCCGTAGCGCCACGCGCGCTCGAAAAAGTCGCATATGTTCTCGCTGTCGATGATGACGAGCAGGTCGCGCGCGCCACTGGGTGCCCTATTCTTGCTGCCCTCCGCACAGAGACCAGCACCGTCGTCAGCGTCCTCGTCAGCACTCGCCGCAGGCCCGGTGACGAGCTCGCAGTCGAGCAGCAACTGCTCTCTGCTGGAGGACCTCGTGAACCGTGAGGCCAGTCAGGAGCGCCACGTGCCGGCGCAGCGCGAGGATGAGCCCGTCGAGTTCGGCTTGATTGTTGTCGTAGTGCGCCGGCAGCCGCCGCCCTTCCAGCACCGGGCATGCGCTGCCTATCGGCTGCAGACCATAAAAGACACCGCTCGCCACCTGCGGCGGCTCGTACGGCGCGCGCAAGCGCAAGCTGCTCCGCTCCTCGTCGCTCGCCATAGCGTAACGCAGCGCCTCGCGCGCGCTGAGCGTCTTGGCCCTGACGAACGCGCCGTCCGTAGCCGCGACGAGAAGGAAACCGCCGCGTCCGCGTGCAACGCAGGCGACCTCGATCTTGCCAATCTCGCCCATGAGCGCCAAATTGATGTCCGTGGCGATGAGCGCCGCCTCGTCGCGCGCAATGCGCACTTTCAACGGCTCGCCGTACGCGTTCGCAAAGAGCGCCCCCTCGTCCGCGCACTCCGCCTCGCGATCGCGCATAAAGCTCCGCGTGACGGCGCACGCGAACGCCATCGGAGCGCGCTCAAAGTGAGAAGGCACGTGCGCCGCTGTGCGCCACCCTCGCCATAAGCTGCCGTTACTCCGCCCATTGTTCCACGCGACGCCATCGTACCGGGCCTCGACGAGTGCATCCGTGAACTTCGCCCCGTCAGCGTCACGCGGCGCAGGCAGCACACGTATCGCCGCCACGCGATTCTCGAAGCCATTCGCCCGTCGTAATTCGGCAGCGCACGTTGCTGACCACGCCGTCGTGTGCGCGCCGGCCGCGTGCTTGCCGGCCTTATCCGCAGCCCTGTCCTCTCGCAAGTTGACCTCTTTGGCGCAGACGCCCTTGGCGCGTAACGCCGCGTAATCGAGCAGCAGGAGGTCGATGAGCTCGATGCGCGCAGCCGCCGCGCGCGGCTCAATGCCAGCAGAACGTCCGGCCGCGGCGAGAAACGCAGCAGCACGCGCCGGCCCTCGCAGCCGGTGCAGGAAGCAGTTGAACGTGTTCGGCTCCCATCTCGAGACGTCTGCCTCGTCCATCCACGCGATCACCTCATCAGTCTCATTGGGCTCAACGTGTTCGGCCGACGCACCGCACGAGCTCACTGCCGTCGTCGCATCGCGTCTCGCCGCGTCACGCCTAGCCGCGCCCTCCAACACTTGCGCCCGTGTGAGCCAGACCGCGTCGCGCCGCCGAGCGCCGCAAAAGATCACCTCGTAAGAGCGCTCGTCGAGCCGACCACCGCCAGCGTCCTTGCACCACAGAATCCCCGCAATCCGCGAGAGCATGCTCAGCGCCCTGCGCCTGCCCACGTTGATCAGCTCAGTGAGCGCGATCTCGCCCTCCATCCGAACGCCACGCTCTCGCCAATCGCCGAGCGCAACCATCGCGCGCGCGTCGCCGGCAACCTCGCGCAACAGCCGTCGCACGTGCGCCTTGTCAATATCGCTCCAGACCCATCCAGGCCTCGCGTAGATGAGCTCGATTCGCTCGGCGCTCAGCAGCTCGCCACAGCCCGCGTGTAGCTCGTCGAGGCTATTGATTCCGAGCCCGTGCAGACGCAGCGAGGGCGTGACGTTGATCATGTTGATGAGCCGCACCTTGGTTGCCGTCTGCTCGCCGCGAGCAGCTGCTCGCCGTGCATCAGCCGCGCACTCTGCCACGCAGGTGCCGCGCCAATTAAGCCCAAGCTTTGCCAGATGCAGCGCCACGCACTCGCTCGGCACGTCGAGCCGTAAGAACGGTAGCCAACGCTCCGAGATCACGAAGTCGAAGGCCGTAGGTGCCTCGTGCGACGGGCCGTCCCAGCCGAGGCTTGCAGCAAAGGCTAAGTGCGCCGCGAGCTGCACCGCGCGTGCGGGCTCGCCCCGCCGGCCGCCAAACGCGCGCGCCCGTTCGTCGATGAAGCCCGCCGCCATCGTAGACTGCACTGGCCGCAGCCCAAGCCCTCCGCACTTGCCCGAGATAAAGGCTCCCACAATCTTGGAGTGCCGTAGCCGGTTGCCGTGGTTGCATAAGACCTTGGTGGCCTTGGCGTCGAGCGCTTTGGCAACCTTCTCAGTGAACGGAATAGTCCTCGCCGGAAAGATGAAGATACCTTGCCAGACCGTATTGATTGCAAGCGACAGCTGATCGCAGCTGCCACCGCCCAAGTTATTGATCATGGTGACGATGGCGCTGGCCCGTGCGCGGTAAGACTCCTCCACTTTGGTCATGTCGAGCTCAGGGTCGAAGTCAATGCCCAGGTATCGATAGGAGATTGCCCGTGCCAGCTCGATATCCTCGCGGGAGCTGCCCAGCGGTACTTTGAACTTGTTGCCGTCGCCGCGAATGAACTCGTTGCGCGACTTGTCCCATGTCCAGGACAGCGACGCCGACTTGGACGCCTCGGCCGCGTCGTGCCCGACCTTGAGCCCCAGGATATCCTCCGACAGCAAGATCATGATGTCCACAGCAGTCTGAATGATGCCCTCGACGGCGTCAGCAAGTGCGCCGTCGTCGGCGTACCAAAGCTGTAGCGCCGCGACGCGCAGCTCGCGCCGATCCGGCAGTGGGCTGCCCGGCACGTAGTTCTCGAGTGCGCGCTGTATGAGCGCCGCCACAGGCAGCGAGAACAACGGCGATTCGACGCCGCCGATGGGCTCGCCTCTCAGCATCGGGGCCAGCTCAGTGGGACCGCCCGCCGTCTTGAACGCGCCCATAACTTGATCCTGAACTTCGAGTAAGATCTGGACCGAGATGGTATTGACGCCGAGCTCGTGTAGGATGAAGGCGACAAGTTGTCTTGAGATGGAGGGGAAGAAGACGCTATAGTCCTGGAAGTAGATGTGGAGGGGCTGTCGCAGCCGCATGTGCAATTCTAACCTTGCCCGCAGTGCCGCAGATTGTTCCGGGCAGCCGCGCCCGGGCTCGAAACCCGCGTTGCACCACGGCCGGTGTGCGCGATGACCTCGGCGCACTCCGGCAAGATGGCGCCGACCACCAACTTCCACAGGTGTGCCTGGATCCATATTTCTCGCCAGCCGCTTAGCTTGCACCTATCCTTGCCGGGCTTCGGAATCAACGTCGCATGCCACGTAGTCCAGCTCGTCGGAAAGGAAAAAGTCGCCACCTCAATCGCAATGGATTCAGCGAAGAGCTTCGCGAGCTCAGGCCCGCCCTGCTTGACGAGCACCACGTTAAACTCATCGAGCCCGGTCGCCAGCTTCTCCTTAACGGACTTGGACAGTTGCATCACCCGTTCGGGTGTAAGCACGCGCTGCAGCAACTCAAGCACTCGCCGGTCGGTGCACTTCTCGCCGGTCTCATTGAACTCCAACTGGTATTCGCCGGTCCAGTACTCATAAACCCTGTCCTTGTCGCCCTCAGACGCATCCGTCGCGTCGATGACTGAGCGGAGCCTGTCGCGCCATAGCCGATCCTCAATGTCGCGCCGTCGCTGCGCGCGCTGCTCATCCGTCTGCACGCCCCGCAGATCCGCCGCCTCGCCGCTTACGTCGAGCTCGGTCTCCATGTCGTCGCCGTTGAGCTCCGCGTGCGCCTCGTGCTTCTCCGCAGCCGTGTCAAGGACCGCGGCGCGCTCACTGATGCTCGAGCTCTGTCCACTCGTTCCGGCGCACTCCTCCCCTGCTGCAGTCTCGCTGTCGCCCTTTGCTGTCAATCCAGCAAGCGTGCAATCAGCCTCGCAGTCGACGAGTGGGATGGGTGCGTTTGCATCAGCACGACGCTCGTCAGCGCAATTGTCGCATTCCCCAGCAATCTTTAAACCCCCTGTCAAAACTTTTCCAGCACTTGGTAACATTTTTCCGCACTTTGAGTCCTCGAGAAAAAACTCCGCGTTCGAGCGATTCCATGCGATTTGTGCGCGTTGTTCGCTAGCCGTCGCGGATCATATCGTCTGACGATTGACGAGGCGCTTACATGCTACGTGGCCCGGGATGAGCCATATTATGATGCCCGGGGAACGTACGAGGTCCTCTACCCCTTTACCGCCATGGGTCGAGCACCCTTCGCTCACTTCCACCATGGTGCCAGTGACGATGACCTCTATGAACATGCCCCCTACGCTTGCGGA
>Ga0210247_100037_pt1 | contig 95833 bp, 100 predicted proteins | sample ChrtobMetP3_16mM_FD_155449 | JGI IMG/M metagenome (GOLD analysis project Ga0210247, IMG submission 155449) | Chrysochromulina tobin associated microbial communities from unialgal haptophyte culture, Seattle, Washington, United States - P3_16mM | ecosystem: Host-associated > Algae > Haptophytes >... | reverse complement strand
GCGGGGGGGGCGGGGGGGACTCCAAAGGACGAGGCGGCGCTCAAGACGGCGCTCGCGGCGGAGGAGGCGGCGGAGGCGGCGCTCGCTGCCGAGGCCGTCCTCTCCGAGAGCGAGGACGAGGCCGCCATCGCCGCTGCCCAACACGACGCCAATGGTGGCGGCGAGGACGAGGCAGCGCCCGATGCAGCGCCTCCGGGATCCACGCGTGCGCCGCGCAAGCGCAAGCCGGCGCCCAAAAAGGGGGCAGCGCCGTCCCGAGCGCCGACCGATGACGCCCAAGACGACGCGTCGCTCGCCGACGCGTTGGGTGCGATGGCGCTGGCCTCGGCGGAAGCGCCCGCCACGGCGCCGAGGCCCAAGGGGAGGAAGACGGCAGCGGCGAGCGACGCGTCGTCTTGGGCCACGGCGAGCAGGACGAATGCACGGGCAGAGGAGGCGGAGGCGCTGTGTTGGGCGGAGGCGGAGCGTGCAGTGCCGTCAGCCTTACCCGTCCCAACGCACAGTGTGCCTAGGGGCGTCATCAACGGCGTCATCAACGTTCATCTGCTAGCATCCGATGGACGCGAGCTGCAGGTCAAATGCTTGCATGCTGATTGCCTCCCTCATTGCATGCCCTTATTGCCTCCCGCATCCGATGGACGCGAGCTGCAGGTCAAATGCTTGCATGCTGATTGCCTCCCTCATTGCATGCCCTTATTGCCTCCCGCATCCGATGGACGCGAGCTGCAGGTCAAATGATTGCATGCTGATTGCCTCCCTCATTGCATGCCCTTATTGCCTCCCGCATCCGATGGACGCGAGCTGCAGGTCAAATGATTGCATGCTGATTGCCTCCCTCATTGCATGCCCTTATTGCCTCCCGCATCCGATGGACGCGAGCTGCAGGTCAAATGCCGCACCACGACGAGACTTCACAAGCTGCAGGCGGCCTTCTGCAAGCAATTCGGACTCGCGGCGCCCGCGACGGCGCTGCGCTTCCGAGGCGCGCCGCTCGCGCTCAATACGACGCCTGTCGAGGTGAGTGCATGCTGATTACACGCTGAGTGCATGCGGAGTGCATGCTGATTACGTGCGAGAATGATCCTGAGTACGTGCTGATTGCATGCTGATTGACTGACGCTCGTATACGGCGCGTTCACAGGCGGGTATGACCGAAGGCGACGTGGTTGATGTGCTGCTCGCGCCGCCTATCCGCGCAGCGGGATATGAGGACGGGCACGAGGACGTGCAGGAGGACGGGATTGAGGAAGGGCAGGAGGACGGGATTGAGGACGGGCTTAAGGTCCCTTCATCTTCGCCTTGCCCTCCGTCTCTCGCGCGCCGTCGTGGTGTCGATGACGTACTGTCGCGTAAGGGTGGCGGCGTCGACGATATCGATGGCAAGGAGAACTCGCCCAATGTGGGTGCTCGGGACGGCGCGCGTGATGACAAGGAGAACTCGCCCAATGTGGGTGCTCGGGACGGCGCGCGCGATGCTCGGGGCGGCGTTCATCGTGCTGGCGGCGCTGGTGATGGCGGTGCCCGCGACGGCGCTGGCGTTGGCGGTGCCCGCGACGGCGCTGGCGTTGGAGGCGCCCGTGACGGCGCTGGTGTCAGGAGCGCGTTCGGTGGACGCGGTGGGCATGGGCGCCGTGGTGGGCGCGGCAGCGGCCGGGGCAGTGGGCGCGGTAGTGGGCGGGGCGTGAGCGCGGCGGCGCGGCGGCTCGTCAAGGGTGAGAAGGCGAGTGAGGACGAGGCAAGTTCGGACAACACGGACGGGTGGATCAAGGGGAGTGACGAATCTTCGAGTGACGAAGCGAGCTCGAGCGAGGTTACGAGCTCGAGTGACGAGGTGAGCGACGGCAGCGAGTATGTCGACGACGGCAGCGACGACGGCAGCGACGACGACGACGACGACGACGACGACGGGATGTCTGAAGAGGAGGAGGCAGTGGGAACGGACAGAGGTGCTGGGAAGGACGGCGATGGCGATGCGGCACAGCGGGCGGCCGAGGCGCCCGTCACGGCGCCCGGTGCCACAGCACTGGCACCAAAGGCGGCGATGGCGTCGGGCGATGACGTGGATGACATCTTCACGGAGGAGGCCTTCGCCGCGCCAACGGTGGCTCGCAAGCGCCTGATGAAAAAGGGCTGCTGAGGGATCATGATGATGACCGCAGAGGACCTCTGAGGACCTCTGATGTTGAGAGACCTCTGAAGGGCATCCTGAAGGGGCATCCTGACGCGTTCATGCCGCGCGACGTGGCCGTCGTGCCGTGCTCGTTGCCCCACATCTCGTTCGGGTTATGTTCGTCAGGCCCTAGGGTGCGTGCGTGTAAAGGTATGGTCCGGTCACCAAAAGCAAACTTTCCTACATCTATGTACCCGAAACCATCTCCCAAGCACCGCGCATCCAACCCGCAACCCGCTTTGTGGCAGACGAGATAAGCAGATCGGCACGCAGGATCACAGTGGGATGCGTTTAAAGGTGATGTTTGAGGTATGAATTCATACGACCTCTGGCCCAGCCCTCGACCCTGAGAGGGCCCCGATGCCCGGAATTTCTCGATTCACAGATAAAAAGGTCTGCTCTGTGCCCAGATGACCCGCGACACACGGGCATATGTACAGTACTTGTTGGGCCCAAATGTGGTCAGAGTGTGGAGACCTCACGATGACGAAAGGTGCAATGACAACAAGCGGCAGGGGCGTGCGCAACGGTGACATGAGTGGCTACGTTGTTGGGCTCCTTCGTGCGGGCGGCGAGAGCGGGAGCAAGGGCGGAGGAGCCGAGGGCGAGGGCGGCGGTGGCCAGGGCGGCGGCGGCGAGGGCGGTGGCACGGAGGTGCGGGCCACAGAGGCCTCGGACCACGCCGGTGCGAACCACCACAATCTCGTACTGCCGACGGCACCACTGCAGCCGAGCCACGAGCCGCGAGTTCTCTTTGGAGGTCGCGCACAAGACTACGATCCTGGCGGACACGATTCATGTGATCGTGTCGCCCTGGCCGTGGATCGAGCCGGTGGCACCGACTTTGGCAGTGTTTCGGGGGCCGTCCTCAAAAGTGAGGCCGTCATCTCTCCCACCTTCGTTACACCCTCCACGAGCGGCGCCGCCACCCTCATCGCCACCTCCGTCGCCACAAATGCGGCCTCCACCGCCATCACACCTTTCTCCGTCACCACCTGCAGCGCTACCTCCGCCGCCGTCATCGCCGCCAACTCCGTCTCCACCTCCACGAGCATCGAGGGCCCCGCCGCAGTCGCAGAGCTCCGCGCACACGGCGCGCGTGCCTCGGGCTCCGTTACCGTTACCGTTACGGGCTCGGTTACCGTTACCGTCTCACGTTCCACCGTCTCTGGTTCCAACGTCTCGAGTTCCGCCGTCTTGGGCTCGGGAATGGAAAGTAAATGCTTGAACCTGCGCGGCGGTGGCTGCGGTGCCAGCAAAGACAGCGAAGTGCATTCCTATGACAAGAACGCCGCCATAAGTGCAGGCTTGCCTTCGGCCGCGCAGCAGCAGCACGAGCGTCAGGAGGTCTTTCTCGCCAAAAGGGCACGCGTGGGGGACACAGTAGCCGCGCAAGAGATGGCCGGAGCGCCGGTGGCCAAACGAGCGACGGGACTGGCTGCGCCAGCGACGGCGGACGTCTCGGCACTCACGACGAAGGCATCTCAGCCGGTGCAGGAGTCCACAAACATCAAGCTGAGCGGAGCTGCCGACAAGTTGGACGGCTCGTCGAAGAAAGCTATGCAAACGCTCCTCCATTTGCCATCGCATGAAATGGCGAGCAACATCAACATCAACCATTGCGACGCTGTGCGGCTCACAGCGCACAGCGCCGTATGGTGCAGCCAGTCGACCTTTGAGACTCCGATCGTATCGGTCGTCAAGGCGCTTGGCCCTCTGGTGGGCAAGCCTGAGTTCGAGGGGGATACCAACACTCTGCTGGAAATCCTTCGCTTCCTCGTGCTCGGTGTCGGTGCTGGCCCGCGCGCCAAGGGCGAGAACCTCTGGAAACAATGCGGCGCGCTCGTTGCAGCGCTCAAGAAGCCAGCCGGTCGCGCTGCTCTTGTGCAGGTGCGTGGAGGCAGCTCGCCAGCAGAGCAGGGGATGCACATCGCGATGGCTGAGGCGGCTGTCCGAACCCTGCCGCGCCCGAGTGGTGATCAATACAAGGCGGCCAAAGCGGTGCTGAGACTCACGGTCAGCATCGCCAAGTCGGCCGCGACAATGAGCATCGATCCCAACCTGCTCACCTCGCTCCAGGATTGCGTGCAATTAGCAGGTAACGCGACGTCACCCACACTCGCCAATCTGCACTCTCGCTCTGAGTCTCACTCTCCCCCGCGTGCACCCTTGTGTTGCAGGCGACGAGCTGCAGCGGCATCTCGCAACACAACTCGCCTTACTCGGCCGCGCGTGCGATTACGTTTACCTGACTGCCGCGCGCCTTCAAGCGACGCAAGACGACTTGCACGTGATGATGCTGCAGGTGCAGCGTGTAGTCTTCGAGAGCGGGCGGTGGCATGGCGCGGCCGGCTTTGCACATGCCGTTGGCGCCGCGGCCCTCGTGCAGACGCGACACTTGCAGACGCGACACTTGCAGACAACTCCATCGGCTGCCGAGGCTCGGCTGAAGATGATCAGGTGGTTGTGGGAAGGCCAGGATGGCGCATCACTCTTTGGCCCAACCCAGGCTTTTCTTGGGCTGCGTGGCTGGATGTCGTACGGCTCTGACATGAAGGCGGTGGTTTCGCCTTTTGCGGCTGCGTGCACGGCGGTAACGCAGCTGGCCGTGTCGCTCTTGACGGAGGAGTGCGCGATGAGCGAGTACATCGAGAGCCTCACGAAGTACGCGAGCAACGCCTGCACCGAGGTGCTCTCGGGTATCGAGCACCAGCTTGAGCGCACCCTTCAAGGTCCGTGCGAGAAGGTTGCTGAGAAGGTCGCTAGGCTGCTGACAGAAGAGAGCGATCCATCCGCTCTGAGCAAGGTGGATGGGGTCAGTCGTGCCGCGCTCGGCTTGCTGCAGGAGGCATCGCCGGCGCTGGCATCGGCGAAGGAAGGCCTCGAGAAGCTTGGTCGCTTTCTTGAAAAGGTGCGCCACTGCCACCTCACTTCTCGCCCCATGGCTGATCAATTGGGTGGCACGCGCGACTACTCGCTTGGCTGTGCTCTCCACGCTCCCTTTCCCATGCCCGACTGCCGTTTCTGTGGCACTGATCCTCTGACCGGATTTGTTGTTGCTGTGCGCCCACGCTCTCAGATCCATCACATGCTCAAGGCCCTCGCCTCGCCCAAGCAGCTCGTCGGGCAGCTTGCCGAGCGCGCGCTGCTCTGGGCCATCGAGCGACTGCAACGCAAATGCGCCGAGATTGAGGAGCGACTGCAACGCAAATGCGCCGAGATCGCCGAGATCGCCGAGATCGGGGCGCTGCCGACCGTCAAGACGGTGGTGGAGAAGCTGCTGCACTACGCCAAGGCCCTGAGCTCACTGGGTGCGCTACGCAAGGGTTTCGAGATGGCCATCTTCGGCTGCATGGCCGGAGGCGACACAGGACTGCAGAGCGAGATGGGCAAGATTTTGCGTGCCGTGGGCGAGAAGTTACGTGGCGCCCTGCAGCAGATCGTCGTCAAGATCGTGTTCTTCGTCGTTCCGGTGGATTGCTCCAAGGTGGCGGAGATGAAGGTGGGTGCTCTGCGCGAGGCGCTCGCCCAGCGTGGGCTGAGCACCGACGGAAAGAGGAAGGAGCTCCAAGAACGCCTGCTCGAGGCCCTCGAGGCCACGCCCGCCGTGCCGACGCCCTCCAAAGACGGCGCAGATGGCGACTCAACGGAGGGCGCTGAGCCACCATGTGTAAATGACGCACTCAAGATCGTGTCCTTCGATGGCGACTCAACGGAGGGCGCTGAGCCGCCAAGTGTAAATGACGCGGTGCGGCTGCTCAACGATGTGGCCAATTTCATTACCCAAGGTGTTGACAAGTCGTCCATAGCCGAGGCCAACGAACTCATTCAAATGCTCGATAAAGAGGTCAAGGAACTCGTACAGATACTTGGGCCTGAATCGGTAGGTGGCGCGATGCGGCTGCTCAACAATGTGGCCAATTTCATGACCCAAGGTGTTGACAAGTCGGAGGCGTCCATAGCCGAGGCCAACGAACTCATTCAAATGCTCGAAAAAGAGGTCGAGAAACTCGTACAGATACTTGGGCCTGAATCGATAGGTGGCGCGATGAAAGCTATGCGAGAGGCTATTGAGAAAGCTATGCGAGATGCTTTAGAGAAAGCTATGCGAGAGGCTATGGAGTCGACCGTGCTGAGCGGCGCCGGTCAGACCGCCCGCACGCCGCAAGAAGGCGGAGTGGCGGCAGTGGACGAGGCACTGCAGCTGCTCACGATGCTCGCGCATCGCACCGGCTCGGCTTGTGCGGCGCTCAAGAAGGCGGTTCGGCTGACTAAACATGTCTCTGAGGCTATCTTGAGTGCACAACTACCCGACCTGCAGGTCGCGGGCAACGCCGCCATCACCTCCGCTCTGCTTGCATACAAGAAGGACGCCACGGAAGCACAACATGAGGAGTTACGTGAATCCGCTCGGGCAAAGATCGAGGCTTATGCCAGATCCCTTGACACGCTGCTCGAGGACTTAAACAAGCAGCAGGTGGCAAGCTGCCAGGCAGCCCCGCGCTTGACCCAAAGAAAGACCCCAGCTAATCCCTCACTGACGATCCCCTCTCCTCTCCTCTCCTTCAACCCCTCCTCCCCCCTTTCCCCACAGCTCGTTGAAACCATCCGAAGCGTGCGCGAGGCCATGCTGCCCGAGCCCAAGGAGCTTTCCGAGCTCAGCGATGCTTCATCATCCGAGCTTCGTTCTCTCAAGCGGTACGTGCTCGGCGAGGTCAAGGAGGCGTTTGGAAAATCGGTGGAGGGCCTCAAGCTGCAGGTCTTGGGCGAGCTTGCTGAGGAGGCGAAGACGGCTGTTGAGGACATGGTGGACGCGGCGAGTAATGCGCTCGATGAGCTCGAGCTCGGAGGTGATGGTGATGCTCTGGGCGGCGAGATTCTCGCTCAGGGCAAGGCGCTCATGGGCAGCCTGATGGCGCGTGCTAGCGAAGCCTCGCTCTCGGACATGGCGCGTGCCGCACGCATCCGTGAGGTGGCAGTCGCAGCGGCGTTGCGGCTGCGCCGTGCGCTCAGCCTGCTGCAGGTGAAGGGCTCGGCCGCGCTGCTTGAGTCGATGACGCAAGAGCTCGTCACGCGCCATGTGTACGAGTCCGACAAGCGCGTCAAGGCGCTGCTCGGCTGCAAGAGCAAGGGGCCGAGCGAGGCGGAGCTGGCGCACGCGTGGGAGGCGGAGCAGCGGCATATCAAGCTCGCGATGCAGACGAAGCTCAAGGAGCTCGAAAAGAGGATGAAGCACGCCGAGGAGGAGGACGACCCATTCCGTAAGCAACTGGTGCTCAACGAATGCCGTGCCGAGCGGCAGGCATTGGCCATGGCGGCTAAGGGCTGTGGCGATCTCGGCGAGAAGCTCAACGTCGTCCTCGACTTCCTGGTCGGCTTCCAAGATGAGCTCGCCGGCATGAGCAGTAAGCTCGACGCCGTGCAGGGCTCGGTGGCCGCGCTGCAGCAGTCGCTCGAGCGGAAGCTGGGCCGGCCCGTTTTGGACGTCCTGCAGGAGCGCATCGAGCAGGAGGAGCACACTTCTCGTCTGCGGCTGGAGGACGTCGTGTACATCCCCGCTCGAGGTGTGGTTGCCGACGAGCGCGGGAAGTTCGAGGTTGGGGTCAATAATCCAGCGTTTGAGCTGCTCGGCCGCGACTGCAAGGTGGCGCCCCCCCATGGACTGGTGAGCTTTCTGACGCGAGAAGATGTCGAGGTGTCTTCAAAGCAGCTCGGAGGAGCGCCCGAGGCAGCGCATGTGACAGTGACCAACACGGCGCCTATGGCGGCGCCTGAGGCACCCTGGGCAGCGTTTGAGGCGGCGGCCGCCTCCTTCAGGACGTCCTTCAGAAAGCTTCAGGCCTTCACACTTCTTGATGCTGACGCTGCGCCCGGTGCCGAGCTCAATACGTCTGAGAGCATGCCTGAGGCGCGTGCAGAGAAAGCTCGGGCGGACGCTCCGGTGGACGCTCCTACTGACGAGGCAGCGCCCGTGGCTGCAAGCGGCCCAGCGGCGGCGACGGGCAGTCCGCCGAGGCGGTCGTGCTTGCTGATCGCGGGTGCCGCCGGCTCGGGCAAGTCCACCTTCCTGAAGAAGCTGCTCGCCTACCTTCGCACCGAGTACCGCGAGCTGCGCAAAAAGAAGCATCCACAGCTCCAGGCCGTGGTGATTTTGCTGGTGCCCCTCGGATCGCTCGTCAATCCGATGACTGACCTCTGGGCCGAAGGGCTGAAGAAGCAGTACGGGCTGACACAGGCCCAGTGCGATGAGCTACGCGAGCACGTGCGCAAGGGCGAGGCGGAAGTGCTCTTTCTACTCGACGCGTACGACGAGCTGAGCGCGAGTAACATTGGCAAGAGCCTCTACCAGGCGAACAATCTCGAGCAGTACCGCAGCGATGAGGAGCGAAAGGCCAACGTGCACTCAAATCCGGTGGTCATCTACACGTGCCGCTCCGAGACTCTCGACGGAGTCAAGGGCGGCGCAGCGGAGTATGAGAAGTGGTTCTTGCCCCTCGCAGCGGACAACGAAGACATGGACGAGGAGACAGAGGCGCGGCCTTACTTCTCTCAGGTGCGTATCGCCCGCGTTGACGATAAGGTCCAAGACTACTTTGCTGCGCACGCAGCCCTCGAAGCGCGCAAGGCCTTTGAGCGGAAATATGGGCCCATCCCGCCTTCGAACCGCGACGTCGAGCCGGACGAGGAGAGCTTCGAGAAGGCGTTTGGAGGCGGACCAGATCGCGCCAAACAGCTTGTCGCGGCCTACCGCGCCGCTACAGTTGCGGCTCAACAGGCAAGCACCGCCGGGGAGGTGGGCAGCAAGCCCAACCCAACTGGCGCCGCCGCCACGGCCGATGCCAAAAAGAAGCTCCAGAAAACGATAAAATCTGCATCCGAGCTCTTCAAGAGCGTACCGATCCCCTTTAACGACCCTAGTGCCGCTGAGCGCCTCGGGATGGTCTGCCTGTTTGCGACGCTCCGTGGCCCGGACCTTTTGGAGCGGCTTCAGAGCAGGCACACCGAGCTCGCCTCCCAGTACGGCCAGGGTGCGGAGCTGTGGAGCTTCGCACAGTATCGAGAGGCATTTGAGGCGATCCCCGAGCTCAAGGAACTGGTTCGCACGCCATTCATGCAGCAGGTGCGCCGCTTGAGAAGCACCGCTTGAGCCTTTCAGACCAAAAGCGTGTGCTTCAGCCCTCTCACACCATGATGCTGGCCTGTGTGCCCCTCGCAGATCATCGTGGAGATCCTTCACAACCTAGCGGCGGCGGCGAGCCCCGCAGAGCCTGCTCTCAAGTCCGAGATGCTTGCACTACTTGGCAACGAGGCGGTGACGAACGCGTGCTGGGCGCAGTTGCGCATTGCGGCCAAGGCGGAGAACGACCCGCCATTGCTGCCGAATGGGCTTGGCGATATCCGAGAGGCTCTGGATGACTCGCAGCAAGGCGATAGGTACCGCAAGATGTACGAACGACTGAAGAGACGCGCGGACGCTGTGCATCAACGTCTCGATGCTCTCGGTGAAAAGAAGCTGACTGCTGACGGCCTGCTTCGCATTCTGCTGCGCGTGCTTGCCCGCAAGCCCGTGCGGCGCCTCTTCATCTACGAGCTCTGGACTAGGATGTGGTGCGCGCCTTTTCATCCCCCGCCGCACACACGTGCTACACACCGCCACATTTCCAAACTCGGCGTGTCACCCCTTTTCTCTCCAATGGCAGGATCCAACGCGAGGCGGACAAGGGAGCGGGCCGGGCGACCGGCGCGACGCCCGCCAAAGTCGTGCTGGAGGCGGACGCGCTTGGCAGGTCGCTCGCACTTCGGATGACGATCGAAAACGTGTCCAAGCTGGACATGGTGGGGTCTGGCAGCGAGCTCATTCGCCGCCTAGAGACTAGCAGTGCTCCTTCGCCATTCGCCGCCTACCTTCAGGACGAGGAGGTGATGGCCATGCTCAAGGCGGCGCCCCTGACGACTCGCTCCGGGGAGCTGAGCTTTGTCCACAAGACGGTTCAGGAGTACCTGGCGGCGAGCGGCCTAGTCGCCTCGCTCCACCGCGCCTTTGACGGCACGAGCCTCACGGACGTTGAGTTCCTTCTGGACGAGCTCCTGCAGGCCAAGGCGAGTAAGCGCACGAATCAAGCGACGAAATCCATCTGGACGAGTGAGCCTGCTGTTGGAGATGCAGAGGTCGCTGCCAACGCAGCTCGGTTGCTAAAGTCGGCCAAGGCGCGTCCACTCGAGCGGCTGTTGGCGGGCCTGCCCGCCTCGCCTCTGTCGCAGCTGCGCCTTGCGCGCGAGGAGGATGGCTCGGTCATCGAGGAGCAGGTGCTCGACTTTCTGGTCGACGCGGTGCTGTCGGACACTGGCTTAGCTGCGCAGCTGCGCGTGCTGCGCAAGCTTGTTGGCGCGGTGGAGCTGCACGGCGGCGTGCTCGAGCAAGTTGGCCGCAACCTGCAGACGCTGCTGACCGCAAGGCTGGCCAAGCGGGCGCACGGGACGCTGCTGCACGAGGCGGCAAGGGAGGGCAACGTGGCGGTGCTGTGCCTTGCGCTCGATGCATGCAAGGACATGGCGGCGGAGAGCGAGTCCAACGCGGCAAAAGGGATGGCGGGCGATGCGGCGATTAAGGTGGCGGCGGTCGACGCGCCCGATGACCGCGGGCAAACGGCGCTGTACGTGGCAGCTGTAGCCGGCAACGAAGAGGTGGTGATGCTCCTGCTTGAGAACGGCGCAAACGCTGGCGCGCGAGCCCATCTTGTGGCGGAGCTGGCCATGGTCAAGAACAAGGTGGGCAGTCAAGACAGCGAGCACGGTGCACGCGTGCGTGGGCTGGTTGCAAAAGGTTGCGTTCCACAATTTGAGGACAATGGCCGTTCGAGTCGTTTCATTGACGAAAACCTTGCCGTCGGCGCGTGGATGGCTGGGCTCACCTCCGCTGCCGTGGAGAATGGCTGCTGGCGGTTTGAGGTGGAGGTGGTTGAGGTGCCCATCGAGCAGGAGGTAGAGGTTAATGCAGCGGGTCACAGAGATGATGTCTGGGGGCTCAGAAATTGTTCGAGATGCCCCCCCGAGCTGAGCGTTGGGTGGAGCGCGGACGACGCTGTTGTGGACGCCTTCATTCCTCCCGGTGTTGAGGGGGATCTGATTGCGATAGCGACGTGTAATGAGGATGTTTATGGGAAGAAGATGGAGGCAGTGCGCGGCGTCACCCTCGGCCGTGATACAAGCTCCATTGGGTTCGAGAGCCGCGGCACCATCTACTGCAACGTACCATTCGAGATCTCTTGGGTCCACGGCAGCTCAAGTTTCTTTGACTCAATGAGTGTCAGTGGTATGGCGGGAATGGCGCCAAGCGCGCTTCAAAAATGGAGCAGAGGCGACAAGCTGGGCGTGGCAATCGACATGACACGCCACGTCGCTTTCTTTGCGATCAACGATGGCGAGTGGGTCGAGGTGCCACTGCCAAAGGAGGAGAAGCGCTTCTTTCCGGCACTGAGCGGTCGGTTCAGCGGTGGCGAACTACGGCTGAGCATCGGTGAGCGTGGCGATAACGGCTGGCGCAAGCGTGAGCCGCCGCCCGGCACGGGCCCATTCCGCGCAATCAAGGACGCCGCCACAGGCAACGCGCCCGCCCTGGCTGCGGCCGCTTCCGGCCACATAACTGTTGCGCGTGCGTTGCTCGAGAGTGATGCTAGCGTGTGGGCAGACGTAGAGCGCGAGCACCGGTGGACGCTTCTGCACGCGTCCGCCCGGTGGAACGACAAAGCGCTGATGGAAGAGGCACTCAAGCATGCCCCTGGCGCAGAGAGCATGCGTGATGCGGAGGGGCTGTTCCCGGTCGAGCTCGCCGCCCTCCATCAGCAGAAGAATGTGCTGGCAGCGCTGCTGAAGCGCGACGTCGTGCAAGATTCGTTTGCGCCATTGAAGGACCTCCTGACTGTCTTCCCGAAGGTGCTCGACCTCTCAGAAAGGAAGCCTCCACTTGGGCCGCGAAATGCGGAGTTGCTTAGCGGACTGCTCCTTGTGCGCGGTGAGGGGTGCCACGAACTGAACCTGCGCGGGCAGAACCTTCGAACAAGCGGGTCGAAGGCACTAGCAAAGGCACTGAGGATCAACGGCACATTGACGTCCGTCGAGCTCGGAGACAACACGCTCGGGGACGAGGGCTGGGGCGCCATCTTTGCCGCCATCTGCGGCAACAAGGACAGCAAGATCATGTCCTTGCACGCGTCCTCCGAGAACATCGGTCCAGCTGGTGTCAAGCTGATCGCCGAGGCGCTCCGCACAAGCGTCACAGGCGCGTTGACACGCGTCGACGTCCGCAAAAACAACATTGTGGGCGACGGCGCTGCGCAGCTCGCAGCCACTGTCCTTGGAAACCTCAAGATCGAGATGTTCAACGAGGTCCCGATCAAGGAGATGCGTGCCGACTCGTTCACGGAGCTGGACTTGAAGGGGAATGGCGTCGGAGTCGAGGGAGGCATGGTCGTTGCGGGTCTCATACCCGCTATGGGCGCGCTGACGAGCCTGGATCTCTCCAACAATGCACTCTGCGGAGTGTGGTCCAAAGGCGGCACGGTCAGCGGTACCTACACTGAAGAAGGCATCACAGCGATTGCGGACGCCCTGCGCGTCAATGGCGCGTTGACCCGCGTCGACGTCCGCAAAAACAACATTGCGGGTGACAGCGCTGCGCGGCTCGCAGCTGCTGTCCTTGGCAACCTCATGATCGAGAAGTTCAATGAGATCCCGATCAAGGAGATGCGCGCCAACTCATTCACGGAGCTGGACCTGAAGGGGAAGGGGACGTGGCCTATTGGAGTCGAGGGAGGCATGGTCGTTGCGGGTCTCATGCCCGTCATGGGCGGGCTGACGAGTCTCAACCTTAGCTTCAACCAGCTGTGCGGCCTCGAACTTACACTGTTTTCTCGTGGAGGAGGAACTTACACTGCAGAGGGCATCACAGCGATTGCCGACGCCATGCGCATCAATGGCGCGCTGACGGTGACCAACCTTCTGGGCAATCAGCTCGACGCTGAGTCCGCCAAGATGCTCGCTGAGGTCGCCAAACAGAAGGGGATCTCGCTCTGCGGCATCCAGCGTGACCAGACCACCGCTGACTTCCGCAATGAGCGCCTCCAGCCGCCCGATGCTATCCTGCTGGCGTCGGACCTGTCACAGGCCGTTGTCACAGGCGTGCTGACGGAGGTACCCTGAGCTCAGCTGTGCTCCCTCAGCCCAGATGTGCTCCCTCTTGCACTGATTTCTGGAGGTCCCTAATGCATAGGTGAACTTGGATGGGTTTGCTCTCCCTGTCAAGAAGCTCAAAGGCACCGACCCCGTTGAGATGCTCGACCTCTCGGGCAAGAATCTTGGCGTTGCCTCTGCGGTTGTGATCGCCTCCTTGATCGGCGTTAATGGCGGGCTGACAAAGGTACTCGCTTTCTGACCCCCTACACATCCCTTTTCTGTTATCTAATCCACGCCTTTGCTTTGAATGGTATTGCAGCTGGACCTCTCAAACAATAAGCTGTGCGGCATCGATGATGATGGCGAAGGAACTTACAATGCGGAGGGCATCACAGCAATTGCCGACGCTTTGCGCGTCAATGGCGGGCTGACGTCGCTCAACCTCTCGTCGAATGGAATCGGAGGCTACTGGGACGACGACCAGGAAACATTCGTTTTCACCCTTGAGGGGCCAAAAGCTATTGCAGATGCACTTTTGGTCAATGGCGCGCTGACGGCTCTGAATTTGTCCAACAACTACCTCAATAGTGAGAGCGTAAGTGCAGTCTGCGAGGCCATCCAGAGCAACAAGGAGACCAAGCTTGCGTCGCTCAACATGGGCAAGAACCGCTTCGGTCCAGTGGGAGCAAAGTCAGTGGCGGCCATGGTGGCCGTCACAGGCGCACTGACGAAGCTGTCACTCGCCAAAAACGAGTTGGGGGAGGTGGGCACCAAGGCCATCTGTGAGGCACTAGAACAGAACAAGACGCTTAAGGAGCTCGACATCAGCGGCAGCCACAATGGCAGCAACATCGGAGGGTCAGCAGGTGCCAAGCATGTAGCCAAGATGCTTGGCGTCAACGGCGCGCTGACCAAAATGAGGTACGTTTCGCCTCAAACTTGAGGGACCTTTGGGCCATAATCCCTGGCATGCCAACGTTTGTGCACGTTGCGTGCTCCATGGCTGTTGTGTAAAGCAGCGCTCTGACGCTGTTGCTCTGCCGCTGCTGCTCTTTTGTGAAAGAGCCCTGCGCCTCTGCTCTGCGTTCCCGCACGCTGCATGTCCTGCAAAAGGAGCGCTCCTTCCTTGCATCCTGCCATCGGATGCTCACTACTGGTCTTTGCTCCTTCCTTGCATATCCTGCCATCGGACGCTCACCACTGCTCCTTGCCACCTGACGACGATGCCCCTCTGCCCACTCTCTGTGTGCGCAGCCTCGGCAACAATCACCTCGATGAGCAAGCCACGCAAGCCCTCCGAGACGCTTGTCGAGGCGCCCCATCCCACTTGGAGCTCTGAGTGGCTCAAGCGCTCGCCCAGCTGTGAACCGCCCGGCTTCCCAACGACGAACATGCTGGAGCTCTGCGACCCGGTGTGAGTAAGCAATTCAAGCGCACGCGCCCCGTCAAGCATGAGGCCGTGATCGAGTTCGATGAGATCGAGTTCGATGTGGGCGAGCCGCCCGCACAGATGTGGGCGGGCCGCCTGCAAGTGCCTCGCCCATCCATAGCCCGCTTGCGCGCCGCGGTGCCAGCCAGCGCTGGAGTGCGCTCGTGACCGCGCCCAGCTCGCGCATCGCGCGCATCATGCGCCCCGTGCTCGACGAGGCGTGCTGGGCTGCCTTTGTGGCCCGCGCCAACGCGCACTACCGTGCCGCCTTCCTCGCCGCATTCAACGGCCTGCTTCTGAGGTGCGTCGGGAGGGTGAGCGGCGCGCCGTGCCCCCGCGACGCCACGGTCGACCTCTCCGCGCCCGACGCGGCCAACTGGCTCGCGCACCTCCACCTCGACCACGAGCAGGACCTGCAGATCACGTGCGATATGTGGAAGGCAGCACTGCCACCCTCGCCCGCAGCGTGGGATGACGGCATCAACGGCCCTCTCCTGTGCCACTTGCTCTTCGGCGTGCGCAACGACCCGCTCCACGGCGCGGCGATGGTACGCTTCCGGTGCGGCCCGCTGGGCTTGGGCAGCGGAGCTGGCTTTTGTACGCCGCCACACTGCGTGCTTTTTCCCCTGCACCCTCATGGCCGCTCACACCCCACGCGTACCCACGCTCCTTCCTTAGGCCACCAGCTGAACATGCCACACTACCGAAGGCTGCGCAACGTGGCGGCGTGACGTGTGTGGGAGAGACGCAGCACACGGGGAGGGACGCAGCACACGGGGAGGGACGCAGCATACGGCGGGTTGCGGGGAGGGACGCAACACACGGGGAGGGATGGCCATTCTTGCAGCATGCAGGGACGAGGAGCGATGATGGCGTATGTCACGTCGACGTTGAAGTTGCGTGGGCATACGCGACGCTCGGCTCGACCTTGAGCAGGACTTGGTCGTGACGTGCGAATTGTGTGGGTGCAGGCGCTCGCGGCGCTTCCGCGCGCGCCCGCCACGTGGGACGACGGCGTCGACGGCGCGCTGCTGTGCCACTGCTCTTCTTGGTGCACGATGACCCGGCGGAAGAGGCGGCGATGCTGCGCTTCCGTTGCGGCCCCGTGCACGGGCAGCACGGCACCAAGACTAACTACTGTCACAAGCTCAACCGTTTATCAACAATTATGTCGCACTACCGCGGCCTGAGCGACGTCGCACTCAACAGTGGTCTTGGCATGAATGGAGGTGGCTGCTCGCTGTGTGCAGTGGTGTCGCATTCTCAGCTGTACCGTCACGGCTATATGCGCGCTACAGATGTACAACCGGCCTAATCAAGTATATAATCTCCTTTACGTTACCTTACCGACCGGCCGGCGGGGACCGCTCTCGCACGGCAGCATGCACGGCAGCGACGGCAGAGAACGGAAGCGACTCGCTCGGGCTCCGCTCGTGGTCGTGCCGTGCCCGCGGCGTGTCTCGCGGTCGTGCGGTTACGTTAATAACGTTAGCCGTTGAAGAGATGAATAATACGATTGGAGTATTGAAAACGCGCAGTTTCCTCCAGTCTCAGGCGTCTGAAGATATATAAGTCGCCAGATCGGATACTGGGGGTTCTCGCGCATCCGAGAACCGTGCCTGTCTGGAGCGGCGGGTGAGATGCTAGGCCGCGCGCCGATCGGCGCGCGTCAGTGGGCGATCTCGAAAATCCTGGAGCCCCCAGGGGCGCTCCGGAATTTCCTCGCATGCACACCGGGAAAGAATACCTTATAAGGATCTTTGGTGCTTCCACAGAGGCTCGCGAGAACTAAATCGAGGCGAGCGCAAGCATCGTGACCGTCGCGAACCAGCGACAGCACATTCTCTCTCTCTTGAAACCCGCCCACCCGCAACCCACTCTGCAAGTGATACTCGATAGATCGCATGTAGTATGGTATTTATTTGTGTGTACCCCTAACCAGACCGTCGGCTTGGGAAGCGCCCGGTCTGGTCAGGGATTGGGGAAGAATAAAAGGCAAACCAACTCAATACCTCTTCAATAACCATACAAAGAACAGCTGGAGCGGGAAGACAGCGTACGCGGTACGGTTTTTAGTCGCGCCACATCTTCAAGTCACATCACCCGTTCAACACAATCATGCCCGCTCCACAACCCGCCTGACATCACTGCCGCCTGTCGCAGTGGAGCCGCCTGGCGAGTCGCGCGCGTTCGGCGGCCATGTTGGCACGCGCCGCTCCCTCGAGCTCCGCCGCGCCCTCCGCTGAGAAGTAGAGGCGCTCGTGCGCCAGGTAGGAGGAGAGGAAGCCCGTGCGCCCCTCGAGCCAGCGATCGAGCGGGGCCCACGCGTACTCGAGGCGCACCTGCATGCAAGCTCATCAGAGGAGGTCATCAGAGTGGGATGCAGGCGCGTACTCGAGGCACACCTGGCCATCAGTGGCCATCAGTGGCCATCAGAGGCCATCAGAGGCCATCAGTGGCCATCAGATGCATGGGCAGACTCGAGGCGCACCTGGCGCGCGTATTCCGCATAGGCATTCGGGGGCAACCCCAGCACCGCAATATCGGCGTCCAAAAAGTGTGCCAAATCCGCCTTCGCTTCGCCTTTGAAGTGCGTCGCCGTCCGTTCGATGAGCGCGGCGACGATGTCCACGTCGTCGGGCGAGAGTTTCGTCGCTGTGCCTGATGAGGGAGGTCATCAGAGGTCATCAGAGGTCATCAGAGAGGTCGGGCGAGAGTTTCGTCGCGCATGCACCAAAGCGTCGCCACATTTCGGCAGATCGCATCTCGTTGTGCGAGGCGCTCGGGTCGTAGACGGCATCATGGAAGAACGCGGCCAGCTTGACGAGCAGCGGGCGCTGCAGCAGGCCACGGGCTTCGAGGGCTTCGATGCGAGCCAGCAGCGCCTTCACGTGCTCCATCGAGTGGTACCTGATTAGTGACGCAATCAGAGGCCATCAGAGGCCATCAGAGGCCATCAGAGGTCATCTGAGGTCATCCGAGAACATCAGTGGGGTCATCGGAGGTCATCTGAGGGGTCATCAGAGGTCATCCGCAACCATCAGCGGCAATCACGTACCAGCGGCAGGCTGAGCACAGCTCATCGCACAGGGTGCCCCACCAGCGTGAAGCATGCGCCGCCCCGACGCCCGCGGACACACAGAGAGCGTAAAACTGCCCCGCAGTCGAGTGTAACGGTTGCATGCGCAGCAAGCACTGACGCCGTCGGCGCGCGCCCTCGAGCGCCGTCGCGAGCTGCTGACGTGTCGCCTCCTCGCTGAACGCAGACGAGAGGGGCACATGTGCGCGCGCGAGGCGCTGCTCAGTCGTCATCTGCTTAGCTATCCGTGCCTCCGCTTGCTCGGTCGAGAGGCCATTACCTGAGGACAGACGCAATCAGAATGCAATCAGAATGCACTCAGACTGCAATCAGCCTGCAATCAGCCTGCAATCAGAGGCAATTACGGCTAGCGAGTCGCTCGAGGACGGCGGGGTGGCTCGCGCTGATGACCCAGACTTCGTCCACCATCGCATCCCACTGGGCTTCGAGAAGGACGGCCGCCTCCATGACCACCACCTGGGCCTTGGACGCGGCAATCTTCGATGCCGCGAGAGCCGCAGTCGCGGGCCACACGATGTCGGTGAGGCGCTTCATGTTGGCTCCGCCATCTTCATGAAAGACGAGCGCGCCGAGCGCCTTTCGATCGATCGTGCCATCCGCGCTCACGATCGCGTTGCCGAATGCGGCCACCAGCGCCGCAAACGGGGGAGTACCGGGCTGGTATGCCTCGTGTGCGAGCAAATCGCAATCGATCGCCTCGAGCCAGCCGCCACCGGCGCCGCCATCGATGGCGCCAGCAGCTGCCATCTCGCCCGCGAGCTCAGCAGCAGATGCCATCTCGCTCGCGAGCTCAACGAGCATCTTGCGCGCGGTCGACTTTCCCGACGCGATCCCGCCCGTCAGCCCGATGACGTACGGACCATGTTCGGGAGTGCGCCGGCACCTGATGACAGATGCAATCAACATGCAATCAGCATGCAATCAGCATGCAATCAACATGCAATCAGCATGCACTCAGCATGCACTCAGCATGCACTCAGCATGCAATCAGTATGCAATCAGCATACAATCAGCATGCAATCAGCATGTTCGAAAGTGCGCCGGCACCAGTGACGTTCCAGTCCGAGACGTGAGCCTCGGAGCTGTGCGAGCTGGGCGCGCCGTGCGTCCGTGGAGCTCACCTGAGGGGCAGGGCGCTGTGGTGAGCACTTGCATGCAAGGCGAGCGCGCCGTGCGTCCGTGCAGCTCACCTTGTCCTCCTCCTCCTCAATGCAATCAGATGCAATCAGATGCAATCAGATGCAATCAGATGCAATTACATGGCCTCACCTTGTCCTCCTCGGCCACCGCCGCCACCGCCGTCGCCGCCGCCGCCGCGCCGACAGCCGAGGACGCGGGCGGCGCGGGCGGCGCGTCCGCCACGAGCGGCATCGTGATGACCCTCAACGGGGGAAGGACCACCCCGTCGGAATGGGCACCCTGCGCACGCTTGGCATTGCATGCGGCGCCACCCGACGCCGTCTCTGCCGATACGACGATCGCCTCGAGAGCGCCGTCGCGGGTGGCGGGGCCGTATCCGTCCTGAGGAGGCAATCAGCATGCACTCAGAGATGCAACCACACGCCCATCCTCCTTATCAGAGCTCATCAGCGCTCATCAGCGCTCATCAGAGCTCATCAGAGCTCATCAGAGCTCATCAGCGCTCATCAGAGCTCATCAGAGCTCATCAGCGCCCGGCAGAGCGGCCACCATCAGCGGCCATCATCAGCGGCCATCAGCGGCCATCAGCGGCAATCATCAGTGGCCATCATCAGCGGCCATCAGCGGCCATCAGCGGCCATCATCAGTGGCCATCATCAGCGGCCATCAGCGGCCCTCCGAGCGGCTTGATCTGTGAACGTTCACAGACCTGCAGAGCACTCAGTTCGAGCTTGATCGACGGCTTGATCGAGTGAACGAAGTCGTCGACGAGGGCGAGCCGGAGCTCGATCGGCTGCATGGAGGGGGTGTCGAGCGCGCCGTGATGAGCACTTGCATGCAAGGCAGGTCATCAGTGGCATCCAACGCACCTGCATCAGCTCCCTCAGGGTCTTCTTTTGGAGCAGCGGCGCGTCCGACACGCCGCACACGAGCCGCTCCGATGCGCAGTACGCCGCCAGCGAGAGCAGTAGCTTGTGGCCCACGTGAAGGTAGTCAAACGTGCCCCCCACGCACACGTGAGAGCACATCGGTGCCGGCGCGTTGAGGTCGCCGTCGCCGTCGATGGTGGCGGCGGTGGCGGCGGCGCCTGCGCCGGCCGCTGTGCCGCCAACGGGCGGTGGCAGCCACGTGCTGCTCGCGTCGGCGAGCGCGGCCACCTCGACGGTGACGAAGCCGAGAGGGGGCAGGTCGAGCGCCTTGCGTGCCGCGTTGATGGCCTCGAGCTCCTCTTCCTCCTCGGGCTTGCCGATGAGGACATCGAGCTCGGGCGCGCCCGGGCCGATGTCGCTCGACGCGCACGGCAGCAGCACGCGCACGTCCAGCGCGGGCTGCGTCCGCGCCACGTGCTGGTAGACCCAGTGCAGCTTCGCGTGCACTTCCGAGATGCTCAGTAGCTGCCAGTCTCCGCGCAGCGCCACGTACAGGCGGCGGTGCGCGAGCGCGGCCGATGCGGTGAGCTGCGCCTGCGCCTCGCGCGGCAGCGAGAGTGGCAGGCGCACGAGCGCGGACGGAGGCCGCGCAGGCGTCGAGAGCGAGGGCGCATCATCCAGCGCAAGGTCGTGGCCGCCGGAGGCTATGGACGAGGGGGTCGTCGAGACCATGACTTGGGTTTGGCGTGGCGTTATGGGAGGGCCTGTCGAGGTGGCGCTCCTGAGCACGAGCAGGAGGGATGCCAAAAGCGGCGTCGTCGTCGCGCTGGCAGCCTCGGAGCCGGGCTCCGAGGGACAGCTTCTCCTTAGATGAAAAACACGGCCGATTCGACTGACCGATTTCACCTGTGAATGGTGTTGCCTTGCCGAAAAAGTATCAGCTCGAATGGGTCAAGTTCCACAAGTACGAGGGGTGGTTAGGTGTGACGAACTTGAACGGCTCTTTTGGGCGTCCTTGTTTTGGGCATCCTTGTGAGGGCATATGGTGGAAGCCGAGTGTGCCACGCACACTTGGCAGGTGCGCACGACGCCCGAGGGCAAGAAGTTTTACTTCAACAAGGTGACCAAGAAGCGCGTGTGGAAGCGACCTCCGGAGATGGCTGAGGCGGAAGAAGTTACTCACCATCTGACGGCTATGAAAGAGGACTTGGCCACCTGCCCTTCCTCTCCCAAATCGTCGCACAGCCTTGATCAGCAGCAGGGTGGTTGCGACGCCGATAGCGGCCGCGGCATTGCTCCGGATGTGGGTGACATCCCCGACACTGGTGCGAGCAGCAGCGGCCTGATGCAGGATGATGACGGCTTCTGGGTGCGCACGGATAGCCTCGAGGATGAGTATCTGACCTTCACGCCGGCCATCTCTGTCGTCATCAAGGACACAGCTGTCTCCGTGGACCCGAAGCAGCTTCGGCAAGCGGTGGAGTCGCTCCAGATGGCGCTTCCGCCCGCGCCACCCCCCGCAGGTCGGCGTCCCCGCGCATCCCAGGCGCTGTCCCAGGCGCCCCCTGGCACCGCCCCCTCGCAGCCGGCCTCGATCAGACGGACGTCGCTGCAGCCACCCGCTGCTTCGAAGCCGCTGCCGTCCCGTGGCAAATGCAGCAGCACAACTCAAGGCAACAGTCTCGGCGGCGGCGGCAACAGTAGCGGCGGCGGCAGCAGCGGCGGCGGCGGCAGCAGCGGCGACGGCGGCAGCAGCGGCGGCAGCAGTAGTAGCATCGCTGCCATCCCAACGGCCTCTGCAGCACCATCGCACCCGCCGCCACCGCCCGAGGCTTCTTTGCCACCGCCTCCGGCTGCATCCTTCTTCACCACCACCACATCGAGCACGCTCGACACGCTGGCAAGGCTGCCCGACCCCACTGTTCCCACAGAGCGCCCTGGTGAGCGCCGCCGTCGCACGGCGGCGATGGAGGCATACCTGGCGTCCATCGCGGCACAGGCCGCGCAAACCGCTCAGGCTGCGCAGGCGGACTTGAGCAACGAGAGCCGGACGGCGTGCCCGCCCACATCCGCGTCGGCGCCCGCGCCGGCATCCAAGCCCGCGCCTGCGCCGGCATCCACGCCCGCGCCTGCGCTCGCGGCGCCATCCGCGCCGAGGCCCGCGCCGAAGCCTGAGCCCGCGCCGTCTGTATCGGCACGGCCACGGGCTCACGCCGTCGCCACGCCAGCAGTGGCGCCCGTCAGCGCCCAGCCAGTGGAGGAGGAGGATGAGTGGCTCTGATCAATGCCACAATGCGTGTTCCTGTAGCGGTCATACTAGTTATATGTGAGTAGTTATGTGTGAGGACAGCCTGGAACCCTCTTAGACGTCCTTCTATTCTGGAACTGGCTATTTACTTTTCCATTCACAGGAACTTTCATAGTGTGAAACGCCTTTTATCAGGCTGTGAAAACAGAATGGCCGCCTCATCCTCAGCCGATGGTGGAAGGACCGCCGCCGACGTGTGGAAGAACCTCGTCTCCGTGCCGACGCGCGCCCTGTGCAAGCGTCACATGCGGGCGACGGCGTGCGACAAGGCGCACGTGCAGGCCATCCTGCATGAGTACAAGCGCTTCCTCGTGCTCAAGGTGCTCGCAGCTGACTTTGAGGACACGGCGCTCGCAGCGCCGCCGGCCGTGCTGCAGATGTGGGAGGCGCACGTGCTCGACACGGCCGCCTACGCGGAGAGCTGCCACGTCGTGTGTGGCCAGATGGTCCACCGGTCGCCGGACGTGGACGAGGACACGGACGCGGCACGACGCTCGCGCCGCTGCCACCTGTCGCTCGTGCTCTACCGCAAGCACTTTGGTGAGCCGCCGCCGAAGGAAGTGTGGTACTTTGGCGAGCTCGCGCCACTCAGCCCAGACGAGGCAACGCGCCTCGAGGACGAGGCGCCCGCCGCGAAGCGGCGGCGCGCGGGCGGCGGCGCGGCGCAGTCGATCGGCGTGTCCGTGCAGGCGCCGTTCCTGGCACTCCGATCGTTCACCATCAGCGCCGACGCAAGCATCGGCCAGCTCTTCGACGAGTTCGTGCGAGCCAGCGGCGCAAACCACCTGGTCGCCGGCCGGCGCACGCAAGCTCCTCCAACGACGCGGTTGCGACTGGATAGCACGTGGCTTCACGATCTGCAGACGTTGCGCGACGTCGGGTGCCGCGAGGGCTCCGTGGTTATGGTGGCGGTGCCCCAGGAGCGTCGCTCCCGCGAGGAGCTGTGCCTGACCGTCAGGGATGCCAAGGCGGGGGATACGGCCACCATCTTCATACGCCCAGCGGACGGCATGCTCGCGCTCATGCAGGCTGCTCAGGACACGCTCGGCGTGCCCGTTGACTGCCAGACTCTCATCTTCAAAGGACGCGTGCTCAGTGCCGCCGAGACCGTTGAGGCGTGCGGCCTCGTCGATGGAAGCACCGTGCACCTCGCCATAGGCAAGCGGCGCCAAAAGGAGGCGCAACTCAGTCCAGGCGGCACGTGGCGCATCCCTGACTAAATAGCTAGAAACACGCCGCCGCACGAAATGGCAGCGTACACCTGGTGAGGGGTTACCCAGGCATAAAGAGCGTGTACGGTGTTCCCTGACTGATCAGCACAAGTGTAATTCGACAGCTTTGATCAGTGATACGCGGGGAAGTCGACAGCGTGTATATTTCGAACTCGAATTCCGAACACCCAGGGCGAACGGCAAGGACGCACGCGCGCCTCCGCCCTCCCGCCGGCGGCTCGGCGCTCGCACGGGCTCCGCTCCGCCCCCGTCCGACCGCGCAGCGGCACCGGCTAGGCGCTAGCGCACCAGACGGGGAACATATGATGATTGCATATGCACCCTGCGTTACACCCTGCACTGTTGAGCTCCTGTGCTCGACTCCCCGCAGATTTCTCACATCTCGGATCTCGGCCATTAACCCAGCCATGCCGCGCTCTCAGCCAACTCAGGGGCGCGGATGCGTGAGGACGTACGGCACGCAGAGCGGCAGGCCGAGCAGCGCGCCGATCGCGATGGTGGCTGGCGGGTTATACTTGGGTCCGAAGTTCTTGGGTCCGAAGTAGTTGTGAATGATGAAGGTCAGGAGCGTGATCGCGCGCTGTGGCGGCGTGCGCACGACGTCGAACAGGGTAAACGCCGCCGCGATGACGAGGCCCGAAGCGGCCGCGTTCACACCCTTAAGGAAGGACTGGGTGCCTGGGTGGGTAGTCGCGAGTGCCCAAAACGGGAGCGCCGCGTAGATGAGCAGAAGCCCAGGAAGGAAGAGGCCGAACCACGCAATTATCGCGCCGAGCGGGCCCTGGTACACGCCGCCCAGGTAGGCGGCGAAGTTGAACATGGGACCGGGCATCGCCTGTGCGAAGGCGAAGCCCTGCAGGAACTGCACTTCGGACACAAATCTGGGCACGACCTCCGGCAGGAGCAGCGGGAGGACCACGGGGCCGCCGCCCCACACGAGAGACCCCGCCCGGTAGAAGCGCTCGAAGAGGTCGGCCCACCACGGCGGCCCGAGCCCCTGCCAGAAAACCAGCCCGGCGAACAGAGCGATCCATGTAATCAGGCACAGCATTGCGAGAAGGTACGTGACTGGCTGGTCACGTACTGCGGCCGAAGGAGCCTTTGCAGGCCCCTCTTGATCGGCAAGGAGGCCAACACGCGCCCAGAACGCCTTGAAACGACCCTGGGACGCCTGCAGGCACCCCGCGACGAACAGCGAGAGCGGAAGCACCCATGGAATGTCCGGTGCGAGCAGGTTCGCGGCTGCCGCGAGCGCGTTGAGCCAGCGCGTCAGAGGCTCGCTCGCGAGCTTGGCCGACAGGTCGAGGGCAGCCTTGATTGCGATGGAGACCGCGGCCGCGGTGAGACCCATCTGGACTCCCTGGAGCGTCGCTTCCATCTCCGGGGCCATCGAGACCTCCGACGCATAAAAAATGATGCAACCGAGGATCCCCATCGTCGTCGTTGCGACGAGCGAGAAGCAAATGAAGGCGACGAGACCGCCGGAAACTCCGCCCATCAGGATACCCATCAAGATCACGAGCTGCGTCGACGACGGGCCGGGCAGGGCCTGCGTTAGAGCAAACGCCGAGGCGAACGCGGCGTCGTCCAGCAACTCTGGCCGCCATGTCTGCACCTGGAAGAGCGCGACGTGCGCGGGCGGCCCGCCGAAGGCGATGGCGCCCAGAAAGAGGAAGCGCTTGGCGATGACTGTGAGTGGCACCTGTCCTGCGCTTCGAGTGGCAGAGTACCAGAGCCAACCCCTCCGGGCGGTGGCAACGGCAGGGGCGGTGGCAGTGTCGCGGGCGGCAGCGGCAGTATCGGGCTCCAGAGCTACTTGTCCTGCTTCTACATTGGCCAAGTGTTGCCTCTCCACGGTCTCTTCGGCCGTATTTGCGGAGGCGAAGCGTGTGGGGAGGAATTCAGGGAGCGGCGGCGGAGATGCTGCTGGCGAAGGGGGCGCAGGCTGGAAGGAGTCGGCCATATTCCAAGTTCGAGACATATTCGAGCCTGTTTGATGGGGTGCGTGCGTACTTGCTCGTGCAGCGTCCTGGACGCGACACCGAGAAGCCCCGCGGTCGGCACCGGAAGCCCCGCCCAAATTTGGAGCATCCGAGCTCCAAAATCTCCGCCGAAGGCTAAGGCCACTATCGATGCTCTCGAAAGGTGTTCCTCAAAATGGGGTGCACACCCGCGCACGCTCAAGTAAGTTGAGGAATTCGTGTTGAGGAGAATCCTCGTGGATGGATGCGCTTCCCCCAACTCGCCCCGACGCTGTGCTGCGCGCTGCAGTTTCCGAACGTGCCGTTTGCAATTCTGCGATCACCGGCCGTACGAGCATGCGATGCCACCGAGAGCTCGACGGCAGCGAGCTCGAACGAGCCCGTGCTCATCCTTCCCAGCGGCGGAGTCTACGCCGCCGCGGAGGTTGCGCCGGACAGCGAGGTGATGAGTGCCTCGGAGGAGTACAGCGTGTTCCTGATGAACGACGGCTTCAACATGCGCGAGTACGTGTCGCGCGTGCTCATGATGGTGTGCTACGTCGACGAGGCAAGGGCCGAGAGGATCATGATGGAAGCGAACTGGGAATACCAGGCATGCGTGGGGACGTACGAGCGGCCGGTTGCGCAGCACGTGCTCGATGGGCTGCGAAAGGCTGGGCTCGAAGCGGCTATGGCCCCATCCAGCGATTTGGTCTGACCCTGCTGCTTCTCGTCGGTTGCGGCATCGGCCCTGTCCTCGGCTGGTCTGGCGGCGGAGGCGGCCGCGTAGGCAACGTCGTCGGCATGCCGGCGGCGGCGGCCACCACCGCGACGGCATGGGCGGCGCCAGCTGCCGCCGTGACGACAAAGACGGTGCCATGGCAGCGTCGTTTTGTGCACGTGAAGGCCGTCGCGTCCTCGGCACTCGCATCTGGTGCTTGGGAGATCCGCGCTGGGGATCCGCCCGCCCTCGCCGCCATCAAACGCCTTGTTGGACTTGATGAGCTCAAGAGACATGCGCAGGAGCTGACGGACGCGGTTGCGCTCGAGCGCGAGCGCGGCGACGATCCGAAGCAGAAACCTCTCTCGATGGTGCTCACGGGCAACCCCGGCACCGGTAAGCCCCGCTCGCCCAGCATGCAAGTGCTCACCACGGCGCCCTACCGATGGTCTGACGGGTGACCCCGGCACCGGCCATTCCCTCTTCGGGGGGGGGCATCGCTCGCCCAGCATGCAAGTGCTCACTACGGCGCGCCCCTCCCCTCCCCTCCCCACAGGCAAGTCGCTCTATGCAGCCCTCTACGCGGAGCTCCTCGGCGAGCTACAGCTGCTTCCACAGGGGCGCGTGGTGCGCGTCACGGGTGCGCAGCTGCAGGACGGCGGCGTCGAGGGCCTCGAGAAGCTCTTTGAGATGTTCGACGCGCCTGGTAATGGGACGCTGCAGGTGGGCAAGCTGGCCGAGGCGCGGCTCGGCGCGGCTGAGGACGGCTGGTGATGGCAAGCCGAGCTTCGGCGCGGCTGAGGACGGCTGATGATGGCAAGCCGAGCTTCGGCGCGGCTGATGACGGCTGATGATGGCAAGCCGAGCTTCGGCGCGGCTGAGGACGGCTGATGATGGCAAGCCGAGCTTCGGCGCGGCTGAGGACGGCTGATGATGGCAAGCCGAGCTTCGGCGCGGCTGATGACGGCTGATGATGGCAAGCCGAGCTTCGGCGCGGCTGATGACGGCTGATGATGGCAAGCCGAGCTTCGGCGCGGCTGATGACGGCTGAGCTAGGATGGCCTCCCTCATTTGGTTGGATTGCTTCCTTCATCAGGTGGGTGACACGGTGGAGGCGCGGCGCGAGGGCACGTGGGGCCACATCGGACGGATCGTCCATCACTGCACTCGGACCGATGCGCGGTCGCCCTATCGTGACACGTACGACGTGCACTTCGGGGCACAGGTGAGCTTCTGACTACTTACTGATTGCATGCTGATTGCATGCTGATTAAGTACGACGTGCACTTCGGGGCACAGGTGAGCTTCGCACTCTCCAACGGCTCAACGATCACCCGCCGGGATCACGACTTCGACATCGGAGTGCGTCGCAAGGACCTTCGGGCGCGTGATGACACTGGCGGCGTCCTTCTTGTAGACGATGCGCATCAGGTGATGACCTCTGATGGCCGTTTGATTGCCTATGAGTACCCCTGCTTGCCAATCGGAGTGCCATCGATTCTTCACGCGGACGATCCTAATTATGACTCTCATCGGTCTCGCGGACGATCCTAATTATGACTCTCATCGATGCTTCTCGCGGACGATGCCATCAGCTCGAGCCCGCTGACAAGGGAGCCCAGCATGCAAGTGCTCACCACGGCGCCCCACCCTGCCCTCTTCACAGCTCGAGCCCTCGGACAAGGGAGCCAAGCGAGTGCTCTACCAGCTGACAGAGGAGATGGACAAGCGAGGGGGCAGGCTCGCGCTCGTGCTCGCAGGTAAGCTGATGAACCCTGCTGATGACCCCTTCTGATGACCCCGGCTGATGACCCCTTCTGATGACCCCGGCTGATGACCCCGGCTGATGACCCCGGCTGATGATAACGGAGGATGCGGCTCGCGCTCGTGCTCGCTAGGAGAAGCCCATGTTTGAGGAGTACCCGAACCCTAATTGCCCGACGAACCCTAATCACCCGAATTGCCCGAAGAAACCCTAATTGACCTACTTGCCCTAATTGCCCTAATTGCCCGTGCTCGCAGGGTATGAGAAGCCCATGTTTGAGGAGTTGCTCCCGTTCAACAACGGCGCCCTCGGGAGCCGAATCCGGCGGCGCTTTGCCCTGTCCGACTTTAGTGATGACGAGCTCATCAAGCTCCTCGAGTTTCGTCTGGGCCTGACGAAGCCGTCGTACCGGCTGAGCGATGGCCGTTACGTGCGCGCCGCCGCGCGTCGTCTCGGCAAGGGGCGCGGCAACGTGGGCTTCGCGAATGCTCGAGCCATCGAGAGTCTAGTCGAGCTGACCGCCGAGAGGCAGACGGCTCGCGTGCTCGCCGAGCGCCGTGCCGGCGCCCAGCCGGACATTTTCCGCATCGAGCGTGCGGACTTGCTCGGCGCGCCGCCGCGCCTTCTCGAGCCGGAGACGAGCGCGCCGTTGCGGGCGCTGCGCCAGATGGAGGGGCTGCAACAGGTCAAAGCGTCGGTCGACAGCCTTCTCAAGCTAGCGGAGTCGAATGCGGCGCGCGAAGAGATGGAGCTGCCGCCGATTGAGGTGTTTGCCACTGATGACCTCTGATGAAGAGATGGAGCTGCCGCCGCTTGAGGGGATTGCCACTGATGACCTCTGATGAAGAGATGGAGCTGCCGCCGCTTGAGGGGATTGCCACTGATCACCTCTGATTTCCTCTGATGCCCTTTGATTGGCCTTTTGATCGCCTCAATCGCGTCTTCGTGGGCGATCCTGGCACCCCCGGCATGCAAGTGCTCATCACGGCGCGGCGCACCTCACAGGTGAGCCTCAATCGCGTCTTCGTGGGCAACCCGGGTACCGGTAAGACGACCGTCGCCAAGCTGTACGGACATCGCTCGAGCTGCATGCAAGTGCTCACCACGGCGCTCCCCTCCCCACCCCACAGGTAAGACGACCGTCGCCAAGCTGTACGGACAGATCTTGCGCGAGCTCGGGCTGCTCTCCAAGGGTGAGATTGTGCTCCCGCGAGATTGTGCTCCCGCGAGATTGTGCTCCCGCGAGATTGTGCTCCCGCGAGATTGTGCTCTCGCGAGATTGTGCTCTCGCGAGATTGCGCTCTCGCGAGATTGTGCTCTCGCGAGATTGTGCTCTCGCGACACCCGTGGACTTGATTGCTTCTGCTTGCCTCTGAGTGGCTCCCTCATTGCATGCAGGTGATGTTGTGCTCGCGACGCCGGCGGACCTCATCGGATCAGCTCTCGGCCAGTCCGAGGAGAAGACCAACGCGCTGCTTGACAAGGCGCTCGGCTGTGTGCTCGTCATTGACGAAGCGTACGGGCTCGATCCGCTTAGTAGCTTTGGAGGCCCCGGCGGCGGCGGTGGCGCATCGGGAGATCCGTTTAAGACGGCAGTCATCAACACCCTCGTCTCGCGCGTGCAAGTGCGCTGATGGCCACTAACTGCCTCTCCGAGTGCCTCTCTGATGATCGCTGATTGCGAGTGCCTCTTTGATGACCGCGATTTGCGAGTGCCTCGTCACGCGCGCATGCAGCCAGGGCGATGCGGGAGCGGACCGGTGATTGCCCCTGATTGCCACTGATTGCCACTGATGGCCACTGATGGCCTCCCTGCCTCGTTGCATGCAGGGCGATGCGGGAGCAGACCGGTGATTGCCCCTGATTGCCACTGATTGCCACTGATGGCCTCCCCCGTTGCATGCAGGGCGATGCGGGAGCAGACCGGTGCGTCCTTTTGCTTGGCTATCGTAATGAGATGGAGTCGATGCTGCGCCGCGGCAACCCCGGGCTCGCGCGCCGCTTCCAGCTCGACAAGGCGTTCATCTTCGACGACTACGATGACGAGGCTCTGCTGCGCATCCTGCTGCGGAACGTCGAACGTCGTGGCAAGACGATCGCGCCCGAGACGGCGCGGCTGGTGGTCCAGCAGGACCTTGCACGCGCTCGCCTTCGTCCCAATTTTGGCAACGCGGGTGCGGTCGACAATAGCGTTTCGTCAGCGGTGCTGCGTGCGGAGGCGCGCCTCGAAGCCCTGCCGGCCGAGACACGCGCCTCGCAGACGGAGCTGCTGATCTCCGACTTTGTGATCGAGAAGCCGCACGTGACCGACCCTTCGATCATCTTCGACGGTCTCATTGGGTGCGCTGCCCTCTGAGCGCCATCAGAGTGCCATCAGAGTGCCTTCTGACTGCCCTCTGATTGCCACTTTGAGTGCCTCTGACAAGGGGCGTGATTGCAACCGCACGTGATGCGATGCCATCAAGGCTCGGCTGCCTGAGCCCCACGCATGCACGTGCTCATCACGGCGCTCCTTCTCCCCACAGGTGCGATGCCATCAAGGCTCGGCTGACAGAGTACCAAGTGGTCATGCAGGCAGCCAAGGCCGCCGGCCGGAACCCGATCGATGACCTCGCACTCACGTTTGCGTTCCAAGGGAGCCCGGGGACAGGTGTGACGGCCGTTACGTCTGATTACATCTAATTGCGGCTGATTACGTTTGATTGCGGCTCATTGCGGCTCATTGCTACCCAGACTAACGTTGATGACGTCTGTTGGCGCCCCTCCTCCTCAGGCAAGACGACCGTTGCTCGTCGTATGGGGATGCTCTTCGAGGCGCTCGGCGTGCTCCCCTCCGCCGACGTGGTGCAGGTGCGTCCGCGTCGCGGCGCAGCCGCGCGCAGCCCCCGAGAAAGACACGCCCGCGCGTGCAAGTGCTCACCTCGGCGCGCGTGGCAGCGCAGCCCCGACCACTCCCGTGCATGCAAGTGCTCACCACGGCGCGCACATCCCCTGCCGGAGCGCACAGGTGTCCGCGTCGCAGCTCACCACGGGCTTCGTCGGACAGACTGGCGCGAAGACGCGCGAGATCTTCGAGTCCGCACGCGGCGCCGTCCTCTTCATTGACGAAGCCTACCGGCTGTATGACCCACTGGGGCGCAGCTACATGCAGGAGGCGATTGACGAGATTGTGACGTTGCTCACGGAGGAGGCGTACAAGGGGAAGATGGTCGTCATCTTTGCAGGCTACCAAGGCCAGATGAGCGAGATGCTCGACAAGGTGAAGAAGATGGCAGATAGCCACTTATGACGCCCGACTGCCACTGATGACGCCCGACTGCCGCTGAGGACGTCTGATTGCCTCACTCATCAGGTCAACCCGGGCCTCAAGTCGCGCGTAGCGGACGTGATTGACTTCCCCGACTTCACAGCAGCGGCCGCCGCGGAGCTTGCTGCCCTTCAGCTCGCCGCCAAGAAGCTCTCGCTTCCCACAGGCGCTCTCCCGAGCGCTCTTGAGCAGTGGATGGCGCCGTTGGTGGACGCGCCGTCGTGGGCGAACGGGCGTGACGTCGAGACGTTTGTGAAGCGCGTCACAGTCGAATGTGCCACCCGAGGGACCACCACAGTGACGACGGAGGCGCTCGATGCGGCGCTCGTCACGCTGCTCAAGATGAAGGGGAGCGCCGGCGGAGCGCCGTCCCGAGCGCTCTCGTCGCGCCTGCCTTCGCGCGCCCCGACCCCCCCACCACTCTTCCAGACGGCCGAGCCTGTGTTCTTCACACCGCCCTCGTTTGACCTGCAGAAGGCGATCCGGGAGGCCAAGATGGAGGTGAGCAGGGCGGATGGCCACTGATGACGCCTGAATGCCACTGATGACGACTGATGGCCACTGATGGCCGCTGATGCCGACTGATGGTCGATGGCCACTTATGGCGGCTGCTTTCCACTGAGCACTGATTGCCCCCCTCATCAGGACGGCAAGGACGACGATGACGGCGAGAAGGAGGAGACCGATTTGGCCGAGGCCCTTGAGGAAGCGGTCAAGGCTCTCGGGTATGATGACGATGACGCTTCTCGCGCGGAGCTCGCCGAATTGCTTGGCGCTGCTGTGGAAGGACAAGCGAGCTTCCCCGAGGACCTCTCGGCGCGCGTGGCACGTCAGACGGGGATGACGGCCGGCGCGGTTGGCAAGGCTCTCAAGCGGCAGGCGAAGCCGATGTTGATGGCGGTGACGCAGGCGATCGACTTCCAAAAGCAGGCGAGGACCTCTGATTGCATCATGATGGTTTTCTTTGATTGCGTATGATTGTTTCTGACTACTTACTGAGTACATGCTGATTGCATGCCGATTGCATGCTGATTGCGTTCGGATTGCGTGCTGATTGCTTTCTGGTTGCGTTCCGCTTGCTTTCCGATTGCTTCCTGAGTGCGTGCTGATCGCGTGCGGATGGCGTGCGGATGGCGTGCGGATGGCGTGCTGATGGCGTGCTGATGGCGTGCTGCAGCGGCGCAAGGAACGCGAGGAGCTCGTGCAAGCAGGCGATGACGAGAAGCTTGAGGACTTTGATCGCGACGCGCGCCTTCTCGAGCGCCTTCGGACAATGGGGCCATGTCCAGAGGGCTTTTCGTGGTTCCGGTCGGGCAACGGCTGGCGCTGTGGCGGCGGCAAGCACTTCGTGTACGATGATGACCCTATCCTTGGGGGGCTGTGATAATCTCCCGATGAGGCGCAATCTCCCGAGATCTCCCGAGCCGTGTCGTCCGGCCGATCCATCAGGGAGGGGCCTTGATGAGCCGATCCATCAGGGAGGGGCCTTGATGAGCCGATCCATCAGGGAGGGGCCTTGATGAGCCGATCCATCAGGGAGGGGCCTTGATGAGCCGATCCATCAGGGAGGGGCCTTGATGAGCCGATCCATCAGGGAGGGGCCTTGATGAGCCGATCCATCAGGGAGGGGCCTTGATGAGCGGATCCATCAGGGAGGGGCCTTGATGAGCGGATCCATCAGGGAGGGGCCTTGATGAGCGGATCCATCAGGGAGGGGCCTTGATGAGCCGATCCAGCAGGGGGAGGCCTTGATGAGCCAATCTATCAGGGGGAGGCCTTGATGAGCCCATCTATCGGGGGAGGCGTGTGCAAGTTGGGACTGCGGTGTGCGCCGGAGGGTCCCGGCGGTCGTGCGGTCGGGTGTGTGGAGTGCGTTGAGAACTTGAGAGTCTGTTCCGTTCACGTGTCGTCGGTGGTGTCGCGCGGTGTCGTCGGCGGTGCGTCGTGTGTTGAGCGACAGACTACACTGAGCGACGAGCGAGTTCAAACGGTCGTCATGAAACCCAGCTTCAACTACTGACTTAAATACCCTGCGAGCTTTGGTGCATGTAGGGGGACCAACATGCGCCCGTCACCCGGTGGGCGACTTCTGGCGTGGGCGACTTTTGGCCTGCGCGCTCTTGGCTGCCGATCAACCGCCGGCGCGCGATGCGCGAGGCCATCGACTGATCCAAATTGCCCGGACCCGCCAAAGACTCGTACTTCATGTGGAAGTCGGCCTCGTCGACTCCAGATGGTGCGTTTCTGTGCACGGTACCGGTAGTGGATGCCGCGGAATTCAGCAAGGCGCCAAATACCGGCGTGGCCGCCGCAGGGGGGGCGGCGGCGGCGATGTTCTGGGCGATCGCGGCACGCGTGGGTGAGCGCCAAGGGATGTGAACCACTTCGGCAGTCTGCGCCTGAGCGGGTGGTACGTATCCGAGCCGATGCTGTAGCGCCGGTTCGCTGACCAGCACGGCCGTCGGCGCACTGGCTGCAGGAGCGATGGCCGCCGGCACCCTGGCCGCCGGCACCCTGGCCGCGAACAGATTATGATAATCATTAGGCACCGGCGAAACGGAAGGCATGGCCGCTGGCACCCTGATCTCCGCCTGATCTCCGCCTGATCTCCGCCTGATCTCCGGCACCCTGATCTCCGCCTCTGCCGCCGCCAGAGCCTCTGCCATCACCGCCTCTTCCTCCTCGGCTGGCCGTGATGGCGGCGGCGACTGCGGCTCCGCGCTCGTGAAATCGCAGTGCGCCGCAAGCACGGGCACGCCAATGACTTTGCTGAGCTCCTCGGTGGTTACGGCTCGCACGGCGCGCAGGAACGAAAGCGCCTTCAGCCGTTGGTAGGTCGAGTGCAAAACGGCCACCTCAAGGATCACCGAGCCCGCACGGCGCGAGAGCACCACAAGCTGTGATGGGTGCACGCCGCCGAGGGCGGCCAGCCGGGCAAGCACCGCCTGCTCTGCCTGCGGGCTGAAGGCGTCAAGCTGCCCCTCGAGCGTGAGGGTGAGTGTGCCAGCCATTCTGGCGGATGGCGAGGCGAGCGCGGCAGGCGCAGGTGCGGCTGGCGAGGGCAAATTTGCAGGCTCGTTCAGTCTCGCTCGCAGCGGCTCGAGTGCCTGCTTGAACGCCGCGGCTTCCGCAAAATCCTCACGAGCGGCTGCGGCTTGCATCGCATACTGCAACTCCTCCGCCTCCGCTACGGTCGCCGCAATCGAGGCCACTGAGGCGGCCGCCTCGGCCCTTGCGACCGCCTCGGCCGCGGCCGCCTCCGCCACAAGCGCCTGCTTCGCCACCGCTTGCGCGGTGGCCAAGGCGGCATTGGCGTTGGCGATCGCCTCCGAAGCGCCGGCGACTGCCTTCGCCTTCAGGCTTTCGGAGAGGCCGAGGTTCACCTTGCCGTCCGCATTCACAAACGGTGCAAGGCGCATGGCGTTCGGGGACGACGGCGACAGCACAGGGCGAAGGAGCAGCGGCGACAGCGGCCGCTGCGACACAAGAGAGGCGTACGCGGATGTCGTGTCAGACGTCATCTCGGTCGGCGTTGTGGAGAGTGAAAGCGAAGGGGGCTGATGCAGGTGCAGCAGCGAATCATGCTGCGCTCGGAGCGTGTGCATAGACTCGTGCCCATGCCCTGAGCTCCACGTGCTGTCCGCCGCCTCCTCGACCACCACGAATTGAGCTCTTGGAGCCAGCCCGCTGGCGCGCAAATTGGTCTTTTGCGCATGCATGCCCTGCGCGCTGCCTTTCGCCATCGCCGCCGAAGAGCCCGCATCGCTGCCCAACTGCTTTTGAGCTGCACCTTCGGGGTCTTGGCTAGACGCGTTGGCCAGAGTCGCGTACCCAAAGCCGCCCCCCTCCGCGTCTCCCCCGAACACGACGCGCCTTGCGTCGTGCGCGCCAATGGCGCCGCCTTGCCCCTCCTTGACGTCCCGAGCTCTCGCTGACGCGCGCGCTCGTGCTCGCCGTCGCAACTGGTCTAAGAGGCGCAGAGTCGTGAGGCGGAGGAGCTCGAGCGCGAAGATGCGCGCCGTCGCGAGCTGCTCGTTAGTGGGCGAGTGGCCTCCAATCCAGAGCAGCGACCGCTTATTGCTCTTGGGCGGCATGACTCCCAAATTTGGGTCGACTTTGGCCGGCTGCACTTGGCCGAACTCGACTTTACGGTGCTTGGGATGCTTCGTTGCAGGGCCGAGTCCCTCCTCCATATGCATCATGTAGTTGAACTTGACGAGCGCGCGAAGCACGGCGGGAAAGTGGAGCTCGCCATTCTCATCGGCTTGGAGCCCGAGATTCATGCACGCGCTCAGCACCCAAGTGCGCGGTGCACCCTGTAGCCCGACCGGCTGTGGGATGGCCCTGACAAGGTCGGGCAGCAGGTGGGCCGGGATCCTCTGGTTGGCGTCCGGGTCGAAGTTGGCCCAAATCTCCGAGAAGAGCTCAACGGCTTTGCTGTCGATCAAGTCGTCGTTGGTGCCGCCCAGGCTCGTAAAGTTCTCGAGGATCACGGCGACCACCAGATTGAGGACGACGGTCACGAGCACTTGGAAGCTGAGGAAGAAGGGCACGGCCCTCCAAGAGCCATGCTCGGGGTCGCTCCGCGCCTCGAACATGATGGACGACCAGCCGTCGCTCGTGAGGCACTGCAGGCTGACGAGGAGCGCGTTGCCAAAGGTCTCGTAGTTGCGATCGGCCGTGATCTGCTCGCCGCGTCGCAGGTACGTGAACTGCTGCATGCCAAGCACCGTGAACATGAATACCAAAAGTGCAAGGATCGAGCACACGTTGGAAAGCGAGGGCAGAGAGAGCACCGTGTTCGTCACGAGCGTCTGGACGCCGCGCATGTGCTGCACAAGCCGCAGCGCGCGCAGCACATAGAGCGCCTGCGGCATGCGCAGCAGCATAGGCGGCAGCGGGACCACGCGTTCCGAGATCAAGTAGAGCACTCGCGACTGATCGACCACGGAGAGCCCCACAAGCTGAAGCTCGAAGCGGCACCACTCGTCGCGAAAGTAGAAGAGGGAGCCGTAGGCGCGCAGCTTGCCAAGCGCCTCGAGATAAAAGAGCACCGTAAAAGCCTCGAGCATGAGCTCGTACACGTACGAGTCGGTCTGCTCCCGCGTCGGGTGCGGCGGCTCCGACTCGAGGCCCCAATAGTCGCACGCGAGCAGCATTGCGTTGGCCAGCAGGAGGATCGTGATGGCCAACGAAAAGTGCGGCGATGTGATCGAGCGGTAAAGCAGCTCGTCGACGAGGCCGACGCAGCCAGTCGTCTTCGGCTTGCGTGGCTTGCCCTTGCCCTTGAGGCCGCCCACTGACCTCATCGTCTCGACCCACAAGCGCTGGTCTTCGGTCATGGTGGCCGATCCGTCCTTTCGGGCCTTGATCTTGTTGAACTGGGCAACGACCACGCCTATGAAGAGCTGCATCGCGAAGAAGCAGCCAATGAACATCCACGCGACGAAGAAAATAGAAGATGCCGACATGTCGTTGCGCTTGCGCGGCCCGCCAGGCACCGAGGGCGAGTCCATGCTCCAAAACATGATCGCGTCCCAATCGTCTCCTGTCGAGAGCACGAAGAGCAAGAGCATCGCGTCGCCAAAGTTGTCGAACGAGCCAAACGACGGGTTCCGCCAGAGACGCTCCCCTACGAAGGCCTCGCCATCGTCGCCGCCGCCACCGCCCTTGAGCTCGCGCCGCCGACTCGTAGCCAGCTCCTCCGCAGGAGCCGTCGTCTGCAGCCGCCGGCCAATTGCGGTAAGCAACTGCTCCGGATGCGCGTGGATCAGCTCGAGGTCCCACGGGCGCTCCCGTTGCAGCGTACGCAGATAGGTCTGCAGCTCTTCAGCCGAGTGCAGCGTCTTCAACTCGGCCGCGAAGCTCGGCCGAGCGGCCAGCGCGGCTTCGAGCGAGGCAGCGGGCGGCGGCGGCGAGGTGGGCGGCGACGGCGACGACAGCGAGGGCGACGGCGATGGCGACGGCGACGGCGACGGCGGTGACGGCGGCGGCGGCTGCAGCGGTGGCGGCGACGGCGTCGGCGATGGCGGCGGCGTCGGTGGCGTCGGCGGCGAGTGCGAGAGACGAGCCACGTGGCGATTGGGTGGTGGCGGCGGCGAGTGCAGCGGCGAGTGCAGCGGCCCGTGCAGCGGCCCGTGCAGCGAGGCAGACGCAAAAGCCAAGAGCGGCGGTGGCGGCGACAGCCAAGCGTGGTCCAGGCCATGGACGTGGTGCTTTTGGCCGGGAGGTGCGCTCGGTGCACTCACGGCCACGCCGACGCACTCTGATGGAAGCTGGCGCGAGCGGTCGTTACACGAGCCAAAGGTGCCCATGAACAGTTGCATGCCCAGGATAGCAAAGACGAGTTGAAGGGCGAATAGGACCCCAAGGACGTTGATGACGGACGGGAGAGACTCGAAAAGTGAGACGAGCACATTCCGCATGCCCGCATTGTGCGAGAGCAGCCGCAGCGGCCGGAGCACCCGGAGCGCGCGCAGCGACTGCAGAAAGGCGAGCGCGGGCACCACCTCGGAGAGCAGCGCACCAAGTGAGATGAGAAGCACTGAGAAGTCGAGCACGTTCCACCCACTGTGCAGGTAGCCGTAGAAGCCATACGCGATCGACTTGAGGATCGCCTCGAGCAGGAAGACAGCCGTGAAGAGCACATTGGTGACGGCGAGCGCCTCGGCGAGCTGTGAGGCCTCGTCGAGCCGCGGCGTGTCGAATGCGAGCGTGGCCGAAGAAATAATGACGCTCGTCATCAGCAGCACCTGCACCGACGGGAGCTCGGTAATGTAATGCGCCGCCCGCCGCAGCGGATCGCTCGGTGGAAGGCACCCGAGGGCCATGTCATCCTTCTGATCAATGGGCGCATCGGGCGCGTCCTCCAAGTCCTTCTCCATGGCCAAGACCCTCTTGCGCAACGCTCGCCATCCCTCGTCTGGCCTGTCCAAAAGCACGAGAGATAGTGATTTCTTCGCCTCCCAAGCTTCTGAGAGCGCCTTAAAAGCGACAGCGCCCAACTTGGCCCTTTGGAAAGATTGAAATTCCTTGTTGAAAGACTCCTCAGATTCCGACTTAGTATCCGAGCGTGAGAAACTTTCCGCTGCCGTTTCTGCCCCTTCCTCTTCTTGAAAGGCGTCGGCCTGCCCGTCGCCGTCCAAGTCCTTGGTGAAGAGCTCGAGCAGTACGGCGATCAGCAGGTTGACCAGGATGTACGTGCCGATACACGTGGCCGTGATGTAGTAGATGATGGCCGATGGACCTCCGACATTGAGACCGTCGAGCATGGGGGTGAACCAGACGCCGGTGGTGAGGACAAAGACGGAGAGGAGGGCGGGTCCGAAATAGTCGAAGTTATAGCGCGGCAAGGGCAGCAGCGGCGAGTCTCCGTAGCCGTGCTCCTCCGAGAACTGGCCGCCGAAGAGCTGCATGCCGAGCAGCGCGAAGATGGTGCAGATGAGGAACATGAGGAGTAGCACGTTCGACATCTGCGGGACCGCGTCGACGACCGTACTGATGATCTTGTACAGCCCCACCCACGAACGCATGAGGCGCAGCATACGTGCCACGCGCAGCATCCGTAAGATCCGCAGGAATGACAGGTTCGTGCCCGAGTTTGCAAAGAGCGCCGTGAGCACGATCTCCACGATGGACATGATAACGATAGTGCCGTCGAGCTGGTTCCACCCGTCGCTCCAATAGGCACGGCATCCCATCCCAAACACCTTGAGGCCCATCTCGATGATGAAGATCCATGTGATCCACTTGGCGGAACTCTCGAGCTGCGCAGCGTACGCGTCGCTCATTCCTTCGTACGGCATGCACATGAGCGCCATGTTGAGCACCACCAAGCCCAACGACGCGTGGCTCATGAGCGGGCCGTTCATCAGCACGGCGAGCGACGCACGTTGAGAGCCCGGCGCAGGCACGCAGTTGCACCACGGCCAGCAGCCGTCGTCGGCGTGCTCATCGTCGTTGTCGTCGTCGTCGTCGTCGGGCAACGTCGCCTTACCTGACCCCTTGCTAGCCTCACCAGCCTCGGCGCGCTCATCGTCGTCATCGTCGTCGTCATCGGGCAACATCACCTTGCCAGCATCCATACATGCCGACGGGCTCAACGCCATGTACGCACGGTCCTTTTCTTCTTCTTCATTGTCGGGGTCGGGCCACGGGAATGGCTTCTGTTGCTCGAGATACGGCGGCGAGGGCGGCGGTGAGACGCCGAGCGCCGAGCTCGACTTCTTTGAAAGGATACGAGCCCATGCCGCCGTCTTGGACGAGGCGGCTGCGGGGATGCTGCTCGGAGATGGTGAGACGCCGAGCGCCGAGCTCGACTTCTTTGAAAGGATACGAGCCCATGCCGCCGTCTTGGACGAGGCGGCTGCGGGGATGCTGCTCGGAGATGGTGATTGCCGATCGCGCTGCGCACGCCGCGCTTCGCGAGCTGCCGCTGCACGCGCGGCCTGCTTGGCGATCGCATTCTCTCCAGCCTGCGCCTCGGTGAATTTCTGAAAGAGAACTGCGAGGAACAGGTTGACGATGAAGAAGCCCCCGAGCACGATGAGGAGCAAAAAGTACACAAGCACGAGCGGCTGGCCCGTGGTATTGAGCATCGCGTACATGGTGGGCGTCCAACCATCGAAGCTGATCGTTTGGAAGACTTGTATGCTCGCCCACCCAAAATTGTCAAAGTTGGTGGCGCCGTAGTTGATGTTGTCATCAAAGTAGCTGCATGTCTCCCCGGCCGGGCACTCGATTTTGGACTCGAGGGGATTGCAAAAGACCCCAGTGTCAAAGTCCCGCTGCTGCTGTGGGCTGATGCTCTCCTCCCTCGCGCTCGCATCCGCCACGTTTCCCTTCAGCAGCCGACCGATGGACTCCAGCTCGCGTTGCGCCTGCGACGCCGGCCCATCGTTCAGGCGGTGCACGAGCCGGTGCACGTTGGGGAGCGGAAGCATCTCGCGCAGTTCGGGGCGGCCAAGCGTCTCTTGAAAGCCAGGCCACGCGCACCGGTGGTGCAGCTCGCCCTTGAACTGCTCGATGCCAAAGATGCCGCAGACGGTTACGAGCAGCCCGAAGAGCAGTGTGACGTCGCTGAGCTTGGGCAAAGCCGCCAGGATCGAGTTGACAAGGACGGGCATGCCCGGCAGCCGCTTGAGCGCGCGTAGCGGGCGCAGCGCGCGCACCGAGCGCACCACCGAGTAGTTGCCAACCGAAGGAAAGAGGATCGGAAGCCACGCGAGGCTCACGACTACAAAGTCGAGCTGGCACCATGCATCGTGCAGGTAGGCCCCGTCGTGGCCGACGAAGCCGTACGCGCAGATCTTGGCGAGCATCTCGAAGGTGAAGATTAACAGATACACCCACTCGCATACATCGATGAAGTGAGCTTTCGGAGTGCCCGGCGGGTCCAGCGGTGAATTCCAAGCCATGGTGACGCAGTTCGCCAAGATCGTGACCAAGATGAAGGCATCGAACGGCGCCCACTCGACGAGCTTGATGGCCCAGCGCCGCGGCGCGTGACCGACTTCGAGGAATCCGAAGGTCCTTGACGAGTAGACGCGACCGCTGGGCCCGATGACTTCAGTGCACGGCGGGACCTTGTCGAGGGCCTCGAGACCCTCCAGGTTGTAAAGATAGTCCTCTGGCTTCTCCTTCTCACGCTCGTGGGTCTTGATGCCTGCTGCGCGTGCTGCTGCATTCATGGGCACACCTGCTATTGGTCTGCCCGATAGTATACTATCAAAGGCGCGACTACGGAGGTACCAGAGCTGCCCACCTTCGATGTACTGGTGCTCTGGCGCTAGGTCGACTTCTGTCCCTTGAAAGTTCCACAGCTGGGGCTTGGCTGAGTGAGCCTCCTCCACGCCGCGGGCATTGCGCTTGATCAAGCGACGGTCGATCCGCTCTGTACCGCCCCGGAGAAGCGGTAATGGTGATGGTGGTCCTGACGTAGATGGCGGTGGAGGTGATGGCGGTGGAGGTGATGGCGGTGGAGGTGATGGCGGTGGTGATGGCCTCGACGCCCCGGTGAAGACGCTGGGGAGGCAGTTGATTTTCCCCTCGCTCAAGCACGCGTCGCTGCCGTCAGGGGCTGTGTCGACCATGCGCTGCAGAGGGGCGCCTGTCGAATTCGATCACCAGCATTAGGTCCTCTCTCGAGAAGCGCCCCTCACGCCCAATTTTCTAAGGTCGAACACTTTATTAATTGAACTTAATTAAAACAGTTAGCGCTCCGCGACGCGCTAACTCCCCCCAGCGCTCCGCGCGGGGCTCCGCAAAAAGTAATTTTCGGGGGAGCCGGGCCTCTAAGGATCTTAGGTTCTAGTTGCCACAACACCGATATTAAGCTGTCACTTTGACTTTGTGCGTTGCGACTGAAACTGGTGACAGGTCTGACACGAGGAGTGCGATTGCTGTACTGTAGCGTGGTTGTGTGGAGCCTATATGCGGCGTGAGCCAGCGGCAAACGCAGCAAAGTACAGTACCAGTAAGGGGTCAGAGTGAAGTACCTTCCCTCATCCACAATGGAGGTGTGTACTCATGTACATGCGCACGGTTTAGAACCCCGGGGTTCTGGGCCTCGCCGCCACTGTGCGCACATCTCAATCCTCAATCTACAGAACCCGTTACAGATAACCCCACAGTCCGACGGTGCGTCAGCACTATCGATACTGTACAGTACCGGTATCCACGATCCGACGCCATGCAGGTGCGGGATGACTTGCGCCACTGCGTGACCATGCATCCCTCCGGCTGCTTCAGCCGGCGCGAAGCCGACCGTCAGAATCAGAAGGCTCTGCGTAATCTGTCAGTGGCATTCACGAGGGACGGCATCAACTACTTTACCCTGGGCAAGGAGCTGGCTCAAGCTGGGCCGAAAGCCGTTGACCTGACTTTCTCTTACAACATGACAACCGGCGAAGTATCACACGCTGAGTGGGTCGCCTGCGATTGCGATGCAGCCTCTCATTGCTACTCAAAGAGCAGATGCGATGCCCTTGCACACTACGGCCGTGTTCCATCTGTACCAGAGTCCCTTGTGATGCCTGATATTGGCTATGGGCATGCGAGTAGTACGCGCAGCATGGTCCGTTTCATGGCAACGCAGGAGCCATTCATGCTCGACGCGTTTTTGAGAGTTTTTCGCGCAACCTGCGCAACTGCAGATGGTTTTTTTGTGGATTCGGGAGCGAACGAGGGGATGTGGACGTTGCTCGCTGCTGCACTTGGCTGTAGTGCAATCGCCATCGAGCCGCAGCCACAGTGCCACAAAAGCATCGCGACGAGCTTGGAAGCGAACCACTTGTCTGCGCACATGCTGAACGCATTGCTGGCGCCCGATAATGTGACGGTCATGATTGATACCTCTAAGCCCTGCTTCGGTGGTTATCAAGGATTGAACGCGGAGCCCAAGACGCCGCCACGATCGCAATCGCTGGTCGCTGTTCACTCGATGCGCCTCGACCAGCTGCCGCAGCTCACGACGACAACCTCGCGAATTGAGCTTTGGCATGTGGACGTGGAGGGGGCGGAGGTGATGGTTTTGCGCTCTGCAGCGGGCCTCTTTGCGCGCAACAAGATTAAACGGGTCATGGTTGAGTTGGCCCATCACCACTGGTTCAAATATGGAATCGCCTCTATGGATGAAGGTTACGCTGAGCTGCGCACTATCTTTCACGGCTGGCACTGTGTCTGGGCATGCAACGGATCGCCCTTTCCATGGACCCCTCTCACACGCCGCGGGGTCTTGAGATGTGCAACGCCGTGGACAAACTGGAGTGACCTCGGCTGGGGTCTTTTTGACGTCTTCTGTGTTGCGCCGGGGGCTGAGAGTGAGACCTATCAAGGTGAGAGAAAGAGTGGATCACGGGCTCAGCGTCGTTCAGGACGTGGACGAGGCACAGGCCGAGAGTTGTCCCGCTGAGTGGTGAGTGTCTCTCGCGATACCGGGGTATCGTCTACTCTTATACGCGCGGTCCGTACGGGTTAGAAGTAGAACCCAACCGTGCCCTACCGGCGGACAGTATTTATGTGGTCCGTAGCCGCGCCGACGCGGCCCGGTCCGAGGTGCTGCGAGGAGGCAGCTGGCCGGGCAGGCAGCTGGCAGGGCGCCCACAGCGTCTCCCGGCTGTGCCGGTCCCCGCATCGTACTTGGCTTTGCGTTGTGCGATCCGCAGGAGACGAGATAGTAGGTAGTCTTAAGTCTATGCGTTATAGTGTCTATAATCACGTCAATCGGGCGAAAGAGTTACGTCGTGGTACAAAACTACAAATCCCTCCGGATCCTACGCTCCAGTCGAGCGCGATCCTGAGAGCTGAGTCGAACGGATTCGATGCGTGCGGTTACGATCCGACGAGAGGACGTGGCGCGAGTCGGTCAGTCGGACCGCAGCGCAGTCTGCTCCTCTCAATCCACGCCGAAGCATCGTCTGCACGGCGCAATTGGCACGGCGGTTTCTCACCTCTCTTCCCGACTCCGATCTCCTACCGATCTCCGTGTCTCTCTCCCATTTCCCACGCGCTGACAAGTGTGACGTGACCATTCTGCAGCCAAGTAGGGCGGTCGGGTCGGCAACGCTCTCAAGTCTACACGCCACACGCGTTGCTGCGTGCTTGCGGCGTTGGACTCTCATTCCGTGCCATCTCCCCTTTCCCCAAGGCTCAAACGGTCGTCGTGCACTCGGCGCTCACAGCGCCACCACCCCTGTAGTTGATGCCATACGGAGATCACGCCAGATGACGCCAGATGACGCCAGATGACGCCAGATCGTCTCTACAGCCCCTTCACCACAGCGGTTACATCAGCTGCACCGCCTGCGCGCCGAGCGCGAGCGAGAGGCGCTCCGCGTACGCAGCATCGTACGTAGCCGCATGGCGCTCAAACTCGCGAAGCATACGGTCGGCCAGCGCCACCGGCACACGCGCGTCGTCCGCAATGGCGCATGCATGCATCGCCTTTCGCAGGTCCGTGAGCATGCGTTTGTGGTCGTTGCGGTGGGATGCGCGGGCAGATGCCTCAGCCGAGAAGGCGCTCACGACGGCGCTCGCCCCGGCGCCGTGGCGGGCGGCCACCTCGGCGGCCTCCGCGGCGGCGGCCGCCTGGTACAAATGTGCATCCAACAAGGCCTCCTCCCGAGCAAAGTGGGCCTCATACGCTTTGAGAAGGAGCGCTGCGCTCGCTCCATCGCGCCGCGTGCGCAGCTGCTCGAGGGCGGCCTCGCACGCGGCGTGGTCGGCGTCCAGTGCAGCCACGAGCACCGAAGCCGTCGGCTGCAGAGGCGCGACCAGCACGTCGTCCTCGGCCGTCGGCGTCGTCGGCTCAGCCGCAGCCATCTCGTCCGCGGCCACCGTCTCGCGAGAACGTTTCACATTCTCCACGGGCGGCGGCGCACGGGACGACTTATGTCAACTGCCGCCGTCGAAGCAGCCCTCGGCCGACTCGTCCCCACAGTCCTTCGCCTTCGCCACCTCGCCGCAGCCGCCCGGACCGCAGCCGCCCCCTTGCGCCTTGCCCGCCGGCTCGCTGATCACCGTCAAGTTGTCCATTCGGATGCGAAGGGGCGTACCTGTGGGGAGGGCATGGCGCCGTGGTGAAGACTTGCATGCAAGCAGTGTCCACTATCAAGTTGTCCATTCGGATGCGAAGGGGCGTACCATCCGTGAGCCTGACCACGCAGCGCCCCTCGGGGTCGCCCTCGGGCCCCTGCACGCACACGCCGTACGTGCCGTTCAGGTCCGCACGGCTCTTCAGCCCGTGCAGCCTCACTGTCTCCCCGGCTGGGATGGTCGGCCCCGGCAGCGCCGGAGGCACGCCGCCGCTGCTCTTCTTGTCGATGAGGGCTGACAAAAGGGTCTCAACGTGCCCGAAGGCGGCCCGGGGGCCTACCTGCTGGTACGCCGTCGTCGCACGGCAGACGACCGAGTGCGACGAGTCCAGCACGATGAAGCCGTTGCAACCCAGCTGACCCCACGCCGGCATGTCATTGTCAGAGCCGATGTATGAGATGGTGCAATCCTTGAGCTTGAGCCGGGTCGCAAATGTCTCCGCGAGCCCGGGCCCGTCGCAGCTCACGAGCAGGAAGCTGGCCTTGCCCTTGAAGCGGCGCGCCCAATCGTCGCACTGCTCCGCGCAAGGCCAGCACCCCCCTCACCCGGTGAACAGGTGGAGGACGGCGGGCTGGTTGGGCGTGAGGACCTCGGAGAGAGGCTTGCGCTCGCGCTTGGCGCGCGGCGAGGGGTAGTTGGAGACCAGGCTCACGTATGTCACGGGCGGTCGGACGACTGGCTGCGCCATCGGCCGTGACGCACCGGCAGGGAGGGAGAGAAAGCGTCGTCGCAAAAACTAGGGTCCACCATGGGTGGACAGTCCCATGCCGGGTATGAATAGTGGTGTGAAATCCTTGTTTGGCCCAGCCACGACGAAAGTACAGCTTCCTTATGGAAACCTTACAACATCTGTGTTCACAGCTCCACACGGCGCGCGCGCACACACTCCACAACCACGCAACAACCAAGTGCAGCGCTGCCTGGTCGGTCGGCTGGGAGCTCTCAGTCTTTGCATGCACGTCCGTTACTGTACGCCATGGACGGTGCCCGCTGCCCTCCTATCAGTCGAAGCCGTGTGCACTGATGAAGGGAGCCATGTTGCCCCGCCACCCGGCATCATATCCTGCGGCGAGATTCAGCAGGAGATCTTGCGGCAGTTCTTAGATCCCCGGTAGGCGGATGTACATGGAATAGTTGTTGCCTGCGGGTACGATGGAAGTTGCTCCGCCGATGTAGCAGTGCTGCTGCGACTTGTCCACTGCGTACGCGGTGCATGCTGGGTTCTTATCGCAGCTCTGCTCGCAGACGAACGACGGCAGCTCGTAGGTGGCGATCAACTGCCACGTGTCAGTGGCCGCATTCGCGGGGCACTTCTTGAAGGTGGTGCCCGCCGGGCCCTTCACGAAAGTTCCGACGGTGGTCTCGCTGCAGCGGTACATGTGAACAAAGGAGGTCTTGTCCGGATCTGCCAACGCCCACTCAATTGCCGTGTTCGATGACGTCGGAGGGACGCTGGGATCGTCCAGCAGCACCTGATCGGCGTTGTTCGCCTCGCCGATTCCAAGCATGACTTCTTCTGGGAGCGGAACGCCCGGGATGGCCATGAATACCTGCGAGCGTGTCCGCGCAAACGGGCATGAGAGTGGGAGAGTCCTTTTGTGGCCCTTGCACACACGCACCATGCTAGACGCCGACGGCACGACTCCTGCTGCCTTTGTCGTAGAGCCTGGAAAATAGACGCCAGGCACCGTCACGTAGTCCGACGCGTTGCCGGCCGCCATAGCGGTTGAGACAAGCGCAGCGATCATCATTGTTGTGAGGTGAACTTGCGCCAAGCACGAACTCACGCACGGTCCTTTTAGGGCGGTAGGGCCGACAAGTTTGTCATTCGTGCTTCTAGACTGACTGATGAGCCGTGTACATGTAGGATACCTATACTGGTTATCGCATTTCCTGGGGTTTAAATGCGTTCCTTACCCGAATGCGTATCAAACGTGCTTTACTTGACCCAAGTGGGCGAAGGGGGAACTTTAGTGGTCTTTATAGTTTATTTCGTCTTACTACTATTGATCTAGTTTTCATGTTTATAAGGCCTCAACCCCACACCTGTTTGGGAATTGAATGTTTTCCTAGTACCTAGACCTAGTCGAGTGGCCCGCAACCGACCAACCGTGGCATGGGTAGCACAAGTTTGCAATCAGTCGACCTGTGCAGAGTTTTGCGGTGTTGGCGCGGTGCACCGACCGACCGTCATGCCGACCGTCGACCGTGCCTCGGCACAGTCTGGCTGGCTCTTTCCCACAAACACCTGAACCGCGCGTGCTCGACTGCGGCTGTCGCCTACGCGGACCTGCTGCCGGGGTGCCGGTGCTCTCCCCTACATCTGGTCAACGGTTTGGCCTCGGAACATTTCAGTTCTCAGATCCCCGGTAGGCGGATGTACATGGAATAGTTCTTGCCTGTGGGCACGACGGAAGCTGGACCGCCGATGTAGCAGTTCTGCTGATCCTTGTCCACAGCATACACGGTGCATTCTGGGTTCTTATCACAGCTCTGCTCGCAGACGAACGCCGGCAACGCATAGGTCGCGATCAAGCGGTACGTGTCGGAGGCCGCATTCATGGGGCACTTCTTGAAGGTGGTGCCCGCCGGGCCCTTCACGAAAGTTCCGACGGTGGTCTCGCTGCAGCGGTACATGTGAACAAAGGAGGTCTTGCCCGGATCTGCCAACGCCCACTCAATTGCCGTCGTCGATGACGTCGGAGGGACGCTGGGATCGTCCAGCAGCACCTGGTCGGCGTTGTTCGCCTCGCCGATCCAAAGAATGGGTACCTCTGGGAGCGGAACGCCCGGGATGGCCATGAATACCTGCGAGCGTGTTCGCGCAAACAGGCATGAGAGTGGGAGAGTCCTTTTGTGGCCCTTGCACATACGCACCATGCTAGATGTCGACGGCACGACTCCTGCTGTCTTTGACTTAGAGTTTGGGAAAAAGACGCCAGGCACCGTCACGTAGTCCGACGCGTTGCCGGCCGCCGCAGCAGACGGGACAAGCGCAGCGAACATCATCATGGTTGTGTGTGTGAAGAACATCAGAGGTTGCAAAGAGCTCGGACGGCGCCGCTCCGCAGCAGGACCCGACATTGAAGACGACGAAATTCCTGATTTGACAAACACGTCCTGATAGAAGCCCCTCTTCACCTACATTGTACCTCGCCTCATTTATTCCTGTCGAGACGAAGTGCGGGAATCTCCGTCGGCGGGCCGTCGGAGGCTCCGACAACTTCTCGTCGTGGTCTCCGCTCCCAGGGTCGTTTTCATGCTGCCTCTCTCCCCCTTTTTCTTCGCGGTGCCCATGTTGCACAGCGCGGTGCCCAATGTCACGCTGTGCAACTATACAATCCACGTGCAAAAGGGCTGCAGTCCCTCGCGCGACTGGATTCTCACCGCACGCCACGTCCCAGACAACACCCTGACGGTGGCGAACTTCGGGATGATGTGTGTCGACGAAACCACCTGCGCGAGCAAGGCCATGTCCGCCGATGCGGCGGCGGAGGTGTGCGCAGCGGCAAAACTCTGCGCGGGCCAAGGAGGAGCCCGTGTCATCAATGCCCAGAGCGGCTACGCGCTCGCCGATGGGCAAGACTGTTGCGTCGAGGGCGAGGTCAGCCTGCAAGGTTCCCAGATGGCCAACTGCACCCCCAGCCCGCCACTGTACATGTGCATCGAGGAGACCGGATGCTCGTACTGCCCGCACCCGCTCTACTGCCCCTACGCGGTCCCCAAGGAACAGTGTGAAGACACCTGCAACCCCACTTACCTCTGCGTAGACGGCTCCTGCCAGCCGTGCCCAGACCCGTACAACTGCCCGGGTGCAGTGTCCCTCTCAAAGTGCAACTCGATGTGCAGCGCGCCGACCCCGCTGTTCCAGTGCATCGATGACGGCTGCCATCAATGCGCCGACCCTTCCAATTGCCCGAACTCGACCACCTTCCAGAGCTGCAACTCGACCTGCGCCTACTCGCAGCCGTGGTACCAGTGCGTCATCGACGTGGGGTGCGTGAAGTGCAAGGACCCGATCTCATGCCCCAACGCAACTTCTCACCAATCGTGCCTCACCAAGTACGACAAGGGCTGCTGAGGTCGATCGGAGCACAGGTACCAACTTCTCACCAATCGTGCCTCACCAAGTACGACAAGGGCTGCTAAGGTCGATCGGAGCGCGGGTACCCGCTCGCCACGGCGCTCCCTCCAAAGTACCCGCTCGCCACGGCGCTCCGTCCAAGGTACCCGCTCGCCACGGCGCTCCTACCAAGGAACCCGCTCGCCACGGCGCTCCGACCGAGATACATGTAGAAACCGGGGCCGCGCTCGTAAGCGTGGCTCCACTCCGTGGGCTCGCTGAGCCCTGCATGCGCTTTCGATCCATTCGGTTCTCTGGTCTCACAAGTGCACGAGGTGGACTCGGGACAGAGGCGGCACAGAGGGGCAGCGCCCTCAGCGCGCCGCACGAGGTGGACTCGGGACAGAGGCGGCACAGAGGGGCAGCGCCCTCAGCGCGCCAACCCTAAAACTTATATCAGAAGTTGTATCTTGTCTTAATCCTCCTCAAGGGGGAGCCTCGGGGGGCATTTGACTGTACTCTGCTTATGACTTCTGACTGAAGTTGCGTTGCGCCGAGGACCGAGAGGTGTGTTGGTGTGTGAAATGTCCCGAAATGGAAATTCCACCCCTTAAGATTCCACACCTCCTGCCTCCGGTCGGACGTTGAAAAACCCGAGCGCGCGCAGCGCGCGCGAGCGCGCGCAGCGCGACCGACTAACTTTTTGGGATCGCCCGTCCGCCCACTCGCGACCGCCCCGGCAACCCATGGTGCTGACTCCGAAGAACCAGCGCCAGCCGCAGTGGAGAGAGCCCGCGTACTGGAAGAGTACCGAGCAGCGCGGCATGAGCCCGCGGACGGAGGGGTTCTCCGAAAACGGCTACATCATGCCGGGCACATGCCCTGCGCCAATGTACTCCGACCCCAATGGGCGTAATGTGATCTCTATGCCCGGTTCGGTGGCTGGCATGACCGCCAAGTCCAACATGGACGCGCAGTGGGCGGATGCGTCCATCTGGTGGCGGATGGCCGTCATCATCCGCATGCGCCGGCTCGACCTCATCGAGATCATGCACGGCTTTGATCCGAAGGACTGCAACAAGTTTGAGCAGACGGTCTTCCAGCGCGCGCTGGCGGACTGCTTCGGCAACCAGTGGGGCGAGCTCGGCATGACGGCTGCAGAGTACGAGGAGATCACCGCCCCGTACCTGACCGGCCCGCCCTCGGCGCCCGGCCAGCCTCCACCAATGATCGGCTATCGCCGCTTTGCATGCGACCTGATGAAGATTGCGGAGGAGCAGATCAGTGATCAGGACACGAAGATCGCGATGGCGATGCGAGGCAAGGCAACCGTCACGCCGCTCAATCAAAAGGTCGCGCCGCGCCGATAAGCTCCGCGACGGGAGACTGAGCGCCACGGCAACAGGATATGGTTAGAGCAGCACCTCTCGGCGAACACGGTCGATGTATACGCGTTTAGCTCATGGGAGGTGTCGTCGATTCGGTGATTGTTAGTTCCACAGCGGCGAAGTGGCGTCGTGTTTTGCTGCGTATCGAGAAATGTATCAATGTGAATGTCGGGGCGGGGCGAGTGTTTTAAAGGTAGTAAAATACCGGGTTTCCGGATCGCCGCGATCGCGATCGCGGATCGGGCGCTCCTACGCGACCGGCGGCAGCGGCGTCCGACGACCGATTATTATCTTAAAATTCTTATCATATGCGCCGGTTGGCGGCCTACCGTGGTCAAACGCGAAACGGTACGCGGATCTCGCGCCGATGGCGGGGCCTAGGCGGGGCCGCGCAGACCGCGGTCGTCGACGCGGTCGAATCGCGGGGTCCGGGGAGATCGATTGATATGCGTCGCGTTGCGGTTGTGCTTACAGCTTAGGTTGTGCTTATGTGGCAAGGTTGCTTCGGCCATCGCGGTCTTCTCCCAGCGTGTACCAGTACGCCACGCGGTTGCTGCCCGGAGCCCGCGCGCCGCGCGCCACGCCGCGCGGTGGCGCGTCGTCGGGTTTTCAAGCCGAGCAGTGGCCGCGGACGCCCGGTCGGACCGGAGCAGGTCGAGGTGCCGCCCCCTGAGCCGAGACCAGCATGACCATGAGACCAGCAGCAGCCACCGGGATCGCGGCCGCATCCCCCGTATCACTGCCACCGACGACAGCGCTTTAGCGCTTACGACAGCGCCCGACCGCCGCTCTCGCTAAGGGGGGTGTCCACAGACCCCTTACTCTCGCGGTTCCCGCCGTACCGGATCTTGCTACTTGCATCTTCCGGGAGATGCAGGGCCAGGGAGGGATGCCCGGTAGAGAAGATGCCGCAGTCCGGGATCAGCGGAGACACGAGTCGCGTTGAGTCGCGGGAGCTCGCGACGCACATATGTGTTGCACGCGACGTGAGCGTGACGGTGACGAACGATCCAAGTTCCAACAGGACGCGTGATGAAATCTAACCTCGCGCGCCGCCGCCAGCACGGGCACGCAGGGGACGCACGCGCAAGGTTCAAGGTTGGGCTTCAAGGACAAGGTCCAAGGTGCCCGCATAAATAAGTGAAAGGTATACTAATCGAAAGGTGTTAATTCGATTGGTGACAAATTGGTATACCGGTTCAAGATTCAAGGTGCCCGCCCACCACGTTACAGCCTGGCTCATTCTGCCCATGCGCGCCACAGCACGGCCAAATGCCAGAGGCCGCATCCCAGGGGGCTTCATGCCGACGGCATTTGAAGTCATGGTCGGGGTGAAATCGGACGGCGCAGTGGGTGCACAGGGCGGCGGCGGTGGCGGCGGGAGAGACTCGCTTGCGGATCGTGCGCTTGCCGCTTGCATCGTACACGTCATCAAAGCTGCCCCCACAAGGGTCGACTACCTGAGGCCCATATTAGGCAATCACGTGCACTCAGAGGCCATCACCATCAGCAGCGCAGCACCTCAAATCGGCCGACGCGCAATCTCATTCACTCCGAGGCAATCACCATCAGCGCACCTCAAAGCGGCCGACGCGCTTATTGCCATCCCAAGCTCCGCTGTGTACAGAGCCCTTACAATCATAGTACACGCCGTCGCCATGGGCAGCGCCGTGAACGAACATGCCCACATGTGCCGATCCGTCGAGTAGTAGCAACTCGCCCATTCCGTGGGGATGCCCCTTGCCTGTGCCGATTGCAATCAGAGGCAATTAGAGGCAAGCAGAGGTAATCAGAGGCCATTTAGAGGCCAATTAGAGGCGAGCCGAGGCGATCAGAGGCATTCAGAGGCCATTTAGAGGCCAGCTTGAATTTTGAGGCCAATTAGAGGCGACCAGAGGCGATCCGAGGCGATCAGAGGTCGTGCAGATGACCGTTACCGTCGGAGCGGCCGATGAAGAGCGCGCCGCCTCGCAGTGCCACCAGCCCAACGCCGCCTCCGCCTCCGCCGCCTCCGCCTCCGCCGCCTCCGCCTCCGCCTCCTCCGCCTCCGCCTCCGCCTCCGCTTCCGCCTCCGCTTCCTCCGCCGCCACCGCCGCCGCGAGCGCCGTCATGAGCGCCGTCGCGAGCGCGAGAGTCGAAAGGATTCCGACCCAAAAAGGGTCCGCCATGAGATCCTGCACCAGTCTTCCCCGGAGCGCTGAGCGCTGTCGTCGCCGGCTGTGAATGATCCAGCTGTGAATGACCAAGCTGTAGCTTTTTGGTGGCGGCGTGCGAGGACGATGGCGGCGGTCCGAGCAGCGAAGGCAGCGCGGCTGCAATTCCCGCAGCGCCGCCCTCCGCGCCCCCCCCCGCAAGCAACTGTAGCCGATCCATCGCCGCGAGCCTGTCGGCCGTTGAGGCGCCCTTGTCACGCGCGAGCGCCACATCAGGATGGAGGGAAAGCTGCTGTGCGAGCAGCTCGAGCATCTCATTCGAAGACGCACCTTCGCCCCAGGGGTTCTGGGCGGCCTCCCAAGCGTCCGCCTCGTCCGCCGTCATGGCGACGCAGCGCAGCCCTATGGAGGGAGGCAAGCAGCGAGGCCATCAGAGAGGCCATCAGCGAGGCCATAGGGAGGCCATCAACGAGGAGGTCATCACGTGATGCCACCAAGGAGGCCATCAACGAGGCCATCAACGAGAGCATCCGCACCAATCAGAGGCCATCATAGGCAATCAGCGTCGTACGCTCACCCTTCTCCACCTTCCAGCCCGGCGTCACCTTCCAGCTCTTGTCACTCAGGTCGGGCGAGGCGCACCCGCCGTCGCGCAGGAGCATGACGCCCATCGCGGTGCCGAGCTGGCTCTCGAGCTGCGCCATCCAGCCGCTCCCGTTGAAAGCGATCATGTGCTTCGGGCGCAGGTGGTGCTGCCACACAGGCCGGTCGTTGACGAGCCGATCGGGCACGAGGCGAAAGAGACCCTCGTACGAGGCCGCGAGGCCGTGCAGCTGCGCATGCTCGTGGAACTCGGCGCCGTCGTACGCGAACCGAAGCGCCGCGGGTGGCGGCCGCACCTCCTCGAGCTCCCACTCCGGCATCAGCTGGACGAAGGCGCCAGGGAAGATGCCCTTTCGCTTGCCGCACGAGCCTTCCCACCAGCCGTCGGAGCCCTGGTCGGTCACAAGCACGAGATCGCCCACGGCGAGCGAGATCTCACCCTTCTGCTCGGCGTGGAAGGATTGCATGCAGCGGGCCTTGCCCATGGCGCCACTTCTAGGCGATGCACACGCAAATCCGAAAGGCGCGCTCACAATGCGCAATCTGCCGAAAACTTTTCGCGCCATTACAAGTAGTGTGAACGATTTGTACAATGACACACACAGACACTCTTTGTCTGGCCTTCAACACCAACAACAAGTATGCGCATGCATGCTTTCAAACGGCGACCCGATAACGAAACATGAAAACTTCGACACTAGACGCTCTAGACCCATTTCCTTTTGCGTTCTTGTCGCTGCGTCCCTCTCAGCCTGCTCGCTGCTTCCTTTTTATGTCGAACGTCCGGGTGCTCGTGCACCTGACGGTGCGGGCGGAAACGTCACCCGGCGATGCGCTGGTCATCGTGGGCTCCACGCCCCACATGGGGAGCTGGGATGCGAGTGCCTCGCAGGCCAAGATGAGGCGCGTCGAGGACAGATCCAGCAATGCGTGGCGCTGCGAGTTCTGGGTCAGCGCCAACGAGGAGCTGGAGTACAAGGTGGCGATCGTGCGGGCCTTCGACGCCGGCGCCGGATGGGCCGTTGATGACTTCAACGTGCAGTTTGAGGACGTCAGCCGACAACTCATCCTCGCTCCAGACGAATATTCTGACGGTGACTTTGCGCGCCTGAGCCTTGAGTTTGGTCAGCCAGGGGACGTGCGCCTTCGGCAGCAGCAGCAGCCGAAGCTGCACAGGGCTCGAAAGGCGTATGCGAAACGCGCCGTCGCGCTCATCGCTGAGGAGCGCAAGAGCGAGCGGCTACACGAGTCGTGCCCTCCTTGCATCTCGCCTCGTACCTTCCTCGAACGCGTCGTGACGCCTGCGGCAGGCCCCGCTGCGCACCTCACCGCTGCGCTCGCCGCTGCGCCGCGCATGCCCCCTGCAGAGCCGCCCCGAGAGCGCCCCCTCGACCATACTAAGGACCAACATACCCTGGACCGCCACCTAGAGGGAGTGACTGTGAATGAGAATACCCGGGACCGCCACCTCGAGGGAGTGACTGCTGTGAATGAGAATACCCGGGACCGCCACCTCGAGCTTAACCTCGAGCACCGCCATGAGCTGATGTCGCCTTCCGCGCCCCGGGAGGTACCGACATGGAACATGCCGAGCCGTACGCTCAGCCACTTGACGCCGCAGCCACGTCCCGTCGAGCTGACGGCTGAAGTGACGTCTGAGGAGGGGCATGCTGACTGCTCTCCACCGGCCGGTGTGGAATGGTTGCGCGCGCGCCTCGCTAGCGCACGAGCTGCCTCAGCCGCTGCTCTCAACATTACAAGTGCTCGGCAGGACGCTCGGAAGGTAGCTGTCGCCGCTCCTAGCCCGGTCGTCTACGACGCACTGACCGGCCGCCGGCAGCTGCCAACGCCGCCGACCTCGAGCTCGACAGGTGGTGCGCAGACTACGACGCCAACTCGCGGCGTCATGTCACTCGGTCCCGGCTCCCCACTCCCCGCTCACTACCGACTCCGCCTCGCCCCACCGTCCCGCTACACTCCATGGGCGCCGCTAGAGGCTGTGCCGACGCCCCCTGCGACACCAGCACCCGTGGCTGCTGCGTCTGCCCAGAGCATAGTTTGCACCCCTGTGAGCGATGTATTGAGCGCTCCACCGATCGCCCCAGCTGCACCGCCGACCGCACAACACACGCCGCCGTCGCGCCCAATACAGCGCCCCAAGGAACTTACCCCGGCACCTTCTCACGCGCGCACCTCACGGACCTACGTGCGCACGCTGTCGTCTCCAAAGCCCATTCGCGAGGCTCGCGTGCCGCCTGCGGTGCGTAGGCTCATGTTGCATGCGCACCTTGCCAACATGGGCATGTGACGCTCTCGAGCGACGACCGATGCGGCGTGGTCGGAGACCGGTTCTGGTAAGAAGTTACAATTGTTCTTCCACAGAGTCGCGAGAGTGGCGCAGACACAAACCGCCACACAAGCGTGCCCCGCCCCGGAGTCGGTAGAGCGCGTGCTGCGCGGGGCGGCGCTGCCTCGCACTCGAGAAAAAGGTGAAAGCTGCGTGAAACAGATTTGTTGCATTTTCTTCAAACCATTTGAGCTTTCCAATTGCAATACCATGTTGGGTTTATCATGAGGTTTATCATTGGGCGTATTCCTCAAAGCTCAATTCTTCGAGCCGCAGCTGATGTGGTCGTGGTCCAGTGGTGCAGCAGCTGCTGCTCCAGGCGGATGATTAGAGCATTAATTATAGAGCATGTGGTGACCCATAGGTTGAGATTGCACAGGCCGTCGTGCCTAAGCCCCTAACCCTCACCCAGGACGTGCCGATCTTGGAGAAACGCCCGGGCGCTTTCCTTCCAGGGGGTGTCAGTCGAGCGCGCGGCGCGCGCCGCTCACCAGCGCCGCGTGCTCCGTGGCGCTCAGCGGCACAAACGATCTTGCCGCCGCGTCTCGCACGAAGAGGTCGTCCCCGCCAGTGAGGCGAGGGTCGCAGCCCGCCGCCTGGAGCGCTGCCTTTTTGGGCTTGAACGTCTGCGTAGTCTCGATGGGCGTCGTGCCGCGCAGCAGCCGGATGAAGCGCGGATGCGCGTACCTAATGAGGGTGGTCATCACAGATGATCAGAGGCAATCAGAAGCAATCAGAGGCGACTGACGAAGCGCGGATGCGCGTACGGCGGCAGCTGCTCGTCCAGCGCCGCGTACAAGCGCGCCATGTCGGGCGCGGGAGCTCCGATCTCCATCTCGAGCGCCGCCATGCCCACGCGACCGTCCACGTGAGGCACCGCCACGCCGTACCTGATGAGGCAGGCCATCAGACGCAATCAGACGCAATCTCCGTCCACGTGAGGCACCGCCACGCCGTACCTGATGAGGCAGGCCATCAGACGCAATCAGACGCAATCTCCGTCCACGTGAGGCACCGCCACGCCGCACCTGATGAGGCAGGCCATCAGAGGCCATCAGACGCAATCTCCCTCGGGGCGGCGTTCCTGATGAGGAGCACCATCAGAGGCACTCAGTCAGGCCATCATCAGCTGCCATCAGAGAGGCCATCCAGGGGGCGAGTACTCGCGCATAAGCAGCCCACGTACACGACGCACTGAGCCACGCGTAAGTGGGCGATGCCGCCCAGGACGGCGGCTACCTCGGCAGTGCTCACGTTCTCGCCCTTGTACCGGTATGTGTCGCCCATTCGGTCGACGAAATAGACGAAACCGTCGGCATCCGCCTGCAGCAGGTCGCCGGTGCGGAACCAGCAGTCGCCACGTTATATAAAGTGGAAGCCATCAAGGTCAATCAAGGGAGATCGCACCTGCAGCAGGTCGCCGGTGCGGAACCAGCAGTCGCCACGCTTGAGCACATCGAAGACGAGCTTGCGCCGTGTCGCCTCGCGATCCGTGTAGCCGGCGAAGTTGCGAGACGCATCGCGCTGGTCCACCTGCAGGCATGCACTCAACTGCCATCAACAGCCGCCCTGGGCGCCATCGTGAGCGAGCCGTGGCAATCGACGGCAATCAGTGGCACTCAGGGCGCCATCGTGAGCGAGCCGTGGCAATCGACGGCACTCAGTGGCACTCAGTGGCACTCAGGCGCACTCAGGCGCACTCACCTTGCCCAGCAGCTCGCCCGGCTCCCCCGGCTGGCACGGGACGCCCAACCCATCAGGGCCCCGGAGCAGCGCCCCCGCGCCGTCCCGGGCACAACCGGGCTCCGCCGTCTCGGGCGCGAGGCGCATCAGGCAGACGGGGTACAGAGGCTTGAGAAGCGGCGAGATGAAACCGACGGCGCCGGGGTGATTCTCGGTGTTGGCGAGATTGGCGTTGCCTTCTGTGGAAGCATAGACTTCGCCTACGCGCGGGATGCCGAAGCGGGAGACCAGGCGAGGCCAGACGTCCGGTCGGAGCCCGTTGCCGAAAAAGAGGCGCACGCGATGGGAGCGCTCGTGCTCCGAAGGCGGCGCATGCACGAGGTAACGGCAGAGCTCGCCCACCTGCATGCAAGGTCATCAGAGGTCATCAGAGGTCATCAGAGGTCATCAGAGGTCATCAGAGGTCATCAGAGGTCATCAGAGGTAACGGCAGAGGTCATCAGAGGTAACGGCAGAGCTCGCCCACATATTGCACGACGGTGCACTCGTTCGTGGCCACGTCTTTCCAAAAGGTACTTGCCGAGAACTTTCGCGCCAGGACCATCGGGATACCGAGCCACCAGCAGATCGAAAAGGCACCTGCATGCATGCAATCAGAGGCACTCAGCGAGGCACTCAGAGAGGCACTCGGCGAGGCGCTCAGAGAGGCAATCAGAGAGGCACTCAGAGAGGCACTCAGAGAGGCACTCAGAGAGGCAATCAGTGAGGAAATCAGAGAGGCACTCAGAGAGGCAATCAATAAGGAAATCAGAGAGGCACTCAGAGAGGCACTCCGAGAGGCTCTCAGAGAGGCAATCAGTGAGGCACTCAGCGAGGAAATCAGAGAGGCACTCAGAGAGGCAATCAATAAGGAAATCAGAGAGGCACTCAGAGAGGCAATCAATGAGGCAATCAATAAGGAAATCAGAGAGGCATTCAGAGAGGCTCTCCGCCTCGGTCGCCGTCCTCGTTGTACCTATGGCGGCGGTGTGGCAATCAGCATGCAATCAGAGGTCATCAGAGTAACGAGGTTGTACCTATGGCGGCGGTGTGACACATGGGCAGGCAGCAGTACAGCTTATCATCGCTGCCCAGGTTGAACATATACGGGAGCACGATGGCCGAAAAGAAGCGGAGGTGCGTCAGGCGCGCGGCCTTGGGCATCCCCGTCGTGCCCGACGTAAAGATATGTACCAGCGTATCGGTGGTACGACACGTGGCACGCACGCTCGCCTCGGGAGGACGCGCCGTTGTGGGCAACCGTAACGGTTCGGCCCACGCGGGAGTGTCGGCCGCGTCCACGCACACGAAGCGCAGCGCCGGCCAAGGCGCCGTTGTGGGCGAGACGTGCCCTTGCCCGTGCGCAGCGGACGTGGCGGCGACGGTGGCGGTGGCGGTGGCGGGGACAGCGGCGGCGGCGGCGAGGGGCGCGAGCTGCTCGGCGGTGGCGGCCTCGAAGAGCACCACGCGCACGCCGCACTCGCGCAGCGCGCGGGAGAGGGCCTCGCCTCGAATGGCCGTTGGGATGAGAGTGGTGGTGATGCCGCGTTTGGTGAGGCCCAGCCAGCAAAAGAGATGCTCAGGCCGATTGCCGCAGAGGAGGGCGACGGCATCGCCCGGCTCGAGCCGGGCGATGTCCACGGCCCACGCGGCCATGCGGTCCGACTGGGCGTCCACCTGCGCGTACGTGAGCGTCTCGTCCTCGAAGACGAGCGCAGGCTTGTTGCCGTGCCGCGCGACGACCTCTGCAAAGTAGTCGGCCGTCGTGAAGGCGCCCCGCGTGCTCTTCATGCGTGCATTGAGCTGGCGCGTCGCCTGCACGAGACGCGCGATGAAGCGCACGTCGCGCGGCAGGCCACGAAGCAGCTTGGGCCGGAAGAGAGCGAGCCAGCCAAGCAGCGCCGGCGTGCCGAGGATTGTGAAGAGCAGGAGCAGCGTGATCGCGAGCGGCAGCCAGACTGGGCAACTGAGCACCGCGAGCACGAGCGCGACGCGCCGACGCCACGATGGCGGCGACGGCGGCGCGAGGACAGCCAGCGGCACCTCGAGCGGGTCGTCGGCCATGTTCATTCACAACACGCCAACACGCACAGACCAAACTCAAAGCGTGAAGGGCAACACCTCGCACACGTCACAGCCGCTTCATTCTCATGCTCGCGACATGTAATGTTCACAGTCACGTTCACGTTAATCGTCGGTCCGTATTCGCGCGGCATTCATTCATGAATCCGTTCTTCGCGGATGATACACCTGTGAGGCGTATTTCCTCTATTCACATGAATTTTGCCCTCACTTCTCATGGCCCAGGTTGATTCAAAATCAATGTGATCAATGTTCGGAGGTCCTGACAGCTGCCGCAAGCAGCACGGGTCCTTGATCAAGGACAATGAAGCCTATACCCTGCCGTCGATGCGCAGCCGCATGACGCAACTCACCAGTGGCACGACGGCGCCATCCAAGCTCGGCTCGTGGCTCGTCGAACGCACGGGCAAGCCGCTCGACGCCATCTGGGTGGCCTTATCGCAGCAGTATGGCAGTAGGGTCCCGATTCACCGCCTTCCCGAGCGCTTGCAAGCGATCGGCGCAGGTGTCCTCGGGTCACGGGAGCTTGGCCAGCTGCACCAGGACCTCTGTCCTGCAGCAGACGGCACCATCGGGTATGACGATTGGGTTGCGGCCTTCTGCCTTGCGGAGCCCACCACACCGCAGAACCAGCCAGCGTATGCCGGGATGACCACGGCGGAGTACACGACGCGCATGGAATCCATCCCGCACATGCGTGAAGGCGCTCCGCTACCCGACGCGCAGGCGCCCTACGGAGTTCAGTTGTGGCCTGGTGGGTTTCGGTCCGAGGACATTCGGGACGAATGCATGCAGCGCCTGGCGGCCTCAGGCCATGCTGAGCCCGTTGGTCGGTCGCCGTTTGCGACGGATCGTGACAAGCAGGCGCCCGTGCTCCAGCTGCAGCCAGCACAGCCTACTTGCCCTCCGTATGCGGTCGATGGCGAGGCGGCCTCGGTACGCCCGCCGTCCACCTTCTCGACCTCTACCGCGCAGCGCCGTCACTGGTCCGTGGAAGCTTCAGCTGCACCGACAGCACCCTTTGCGACGGAGCATAACTCGCAATGGCCCTCTGACCGGCCGCGACCGAGCGTCACAATCGCGCCGTTCGCTACGATGTATGACTCCCGAGGCGCCGGGGCCCATGCACGCCCAGGGCTATGAGGAGGGATCGCTATGGTACTGTACTTCTCTCTCACCTCAGCTCAGACCTATCTCTCATCCCAGACCTATCTCTCATCTCAGATCTCTTCATCAGAATTCTCCAGCAGCCACGAGTCGTTCTCGCGCGGCGGTACGCGCACGCGAGCGCGCAACTAAGCCGGCTCGCGATCCGGCGGCGCATTCAAACACTACTGCAGCGCGGCGGGACCTCGATTGGACACGGCGCGAGGGTTGTGATCGGAACCATGTGAGGCAGACTGGCCTGTGGCCGCTCACAGATGTGTAACAGATGTGTGATCCATTGAAAATGCGACTAAATCTAAATGTTAGAGTCAACCGTCGACTCAAATCTGTGTGGAGGCGTACTAACAGCTCTCAGCTATATTATTATCTGCTCATAAACATCTCTCCTCCTAACTCGAAAGGTCACACGCCAAACTGCTTCGCGATGCTACCAACCTCGCGCAGCGCGGTGAACGGGTTCTCGCAGCCCTTGAGGGTGCGTACGCCGAGGCCATCTGCCCTCACTCGGACGCCCTTCTGGGCGAACGCAGACTGGCAGCCCTGCTTGCCGAAACAAGCCGCTGACTCGCCGGCCATCCCCGGCTGCAGCTTGGCGGCCAGCAAGACGCTTTGGCAGCCGTACTTGCTGCAAAACGGCCCTTGGCATACTTGGAGCTCAATCTTCGCCGCCGATGCCACCATCAGCAGTATTGGCAGCAGCAGCCTCACAAGCATCGGCAACTCCAAATAAGAATGCCTGGCCAGGCGCCGGGACGACCAGTCCCGATCGCGAACCACAGACGCACGAGACGGATTTTTTCTTCCCACAGCCGAAGGACAGCGACAGGGGGCAGTGTGTTAATGTTCAGGCGTTCAGCTCCCGTCTCACACACGGCCTGACATACCTCTCACAAACAGCTCGTAATCAGCTCCTCACTCGTTCAGGCTCACTCACCTCCGACCTCCGTGCTCCCAGCACTTCAGATCTCATCGCTCGTGTCATGTCGGAGAGATGGAGAGATCTCGTATCTGTCCATCCGTTCCTCAGCCTCGACGCATCTGCCAGCACGCCCCGCGTTGGCCGATCCCCCCACGGTATCGCCACGACGCGGGGCGTGCTCGCCACGACGCGGGGCATGCTCACGACGACGCGGGGCGTGCTCACGGAGAGGGAGCACACTGCCGCCAACGCTCCCCTCGCTGCTCGCAGGCGGGACCTGCCTTCTCAACTCTGAGCTCCTCTCAAGCACCGCCTTATGCTCCCTTCACAGCCGCCGCCCGCATTCACAGCCGCCGCCCTCCTCCGCCTGCCTCCACCCGCCTGCCTCTCGGTGGCTCGCTCGGGACGGCGCCGCACGGGACGGCGCCGCTCGGTGCTTCGCTGGCGGTCTCACCGCTCAATACGGCGCTCGGCGCTCGACATGGCGCTTGGCGTGTGCAGAGCCGCCCATCACTCGCCGTCGGCAGCCGTCTGGCGGTCGAATCGAACCAATATCTCGCGACCATCGAGATTGTAGCCGCTGAGCGCCTCGCGCGCAGCGGCCGCATCCTGTAACCACCGAGACGGGCATGCAATCAATAACAATCAAAGGCCAACCATGGCAATCGAAGGCACTCGATTACCTCTTCCGATTCGAACGTGACGATGCCGTAGCCGCGCGAGCGGCCGTCGTAGCCCGCCTTGACCTCGGCACTCTTGACACTGTACTCGCTGAACACCTCGCGGAGCTGCACGGAGGTCGTGGCCCACGTCAGATTCCCCACATACAAGGAGGTACCGCTCGTGGCCTCGACCTCGGGCACTTCCAACGGTGGGCGGGCGCGGCCGCGGCCACGGCCACCGCGGGCGGCGCCGTCGCCGCCCTTGCCCTTGCCCCTGCCGCCGCCCTTGCCGCCGCCGCCGCCGCCGCCGCCGCCGCCGCCTTCACCGCCGGCCCCCGTGTCGCGGTCCTCGCGGATGAAGATCTTGCGGCCCATTAACTCCACGTCATTGTAGTTAGCGATCACATCGGCGGCGCTGCTCGCGTCGACAAAGTCGACGAGGCCCCATCCCTTGGAGCGGCCGTCCGGGTAGCGGGTCACGCGCGCGCTGCGCACGTCGCCGGCCGCCTGCATGAACTGCGAAATGAGACGAGGCCATTGCCGCATGCCACGGTCAGCGCCAGTGCGGTGCGAGGCTCGGGGGATGCGGGCTGGCGCGCGCGGTGGTCGCGAGAGCGCACGTCGTGCAGATCGCTGTCGGTGACCGTCCAAGACAGGTTCCCAGCGTACACCCTGCGACACAAGTGGCAGCGCAGGCACTCAGGTGTGCGCAGAGCCTCTGGGCAGCCTCTGGCGTGCGCGGGCGGTGCCCGAAGAGGCGGCGCAAGGAGGAGCTCGACGCCCGTCATGGCAGCGGGGATGCACTGACGCACGTCTTCGACATGGCTTCCTGACGTGAATGAGCCCCTCCGGCTGCTCCTGAGCCGCGGACTGTGCCGACGATTGGAAGTCCGCTATCAATGTGAGGCGCAAGAGCGTCGCTCCGATAACCGTTACATGTTTGTTCGAGTTTTATTCAGTGTAAATCTACCGGTAAAAAGACGCCGGGGGGAGCCGGGACTCACACGAGACACACGGAACACGCGGACGCACAAAGGCACACAGACCACACAGTAAATCTACCGGTAAGGTGTGTTCCGCCGTATGCTGGGAGAGCGTATCCCCACTTCTACTGAAATACCCACCGCACTACATGTCGTGTACTCGTAGCGCATCGGTTGAGTCGGGCCCGAGATGAGAGCGAGTGTCCTCAGGACTTCCACAAATTGATCCAGCAATCGCAATCGGGTGGCGGTTACGGTGGTGGAGAGGCATGCACCCAAATCGGGTGGCGGTGACGGTGGTGGAGAGGCATGCACCCACGAGCGCCCAGTACGCGCGCATGCATTGGCAAAGGCACAGGCAGAGCCGAGCCGCAGCAAGCACGATCCGCAGGGGAGCCCACGCCGAGATTTTCGCCGAGATCCCAACCTCTTGCCTAATTTGGACGAGGCGCAGCCCGTCGGCCGATAAGTAGTACTTGCCTCTCAACTCGTTCAGAAGCGTCCCCGGACGATCAAAGCCAACGCCCCGCCAGGCCCTACCGTGCCAGGAGCGCGCGGCAAGCGAGACGTAGAGCAGCACACGGCGCTGAGTGCTCACGTTCGCGGTCGCGCAGTGCAGCGTGCGGCTGTCGAAGCAGATCGCGTCGCCCATTTTAGGCAAGGGCACGCGGCATGCGGATTCATGGAGGAGCTCGAGCAGCTCCTCGTCGTCGGTGGGGTCCTGATGACGTGAGCCATCAGGCGCCATCAGGCACCATCAGGTGCAATCAGGCGCCATCAGGTGCTATCAGGTGCCATCAGGTGCCATCAGCAGGTACCTCGCCCCATAGCTGAGAGCGCGCTTGCACGCAGTGCGAGCGCGGCAGGAAGAGCGTCGGCCCCATGGCGAGATCCACGTCGCATAGCGCCACCACCACTGTCACCACCGACAGACGCTTCCCCCATGGCGTGTCGGGGTGCAGCGGCTGCCGCGCTGCCGTGGGGTCGGAGACGAGTGCACCGAGTTCGAAGAGCTCGGGCTGCGAGATCGAGATTGAGATCGAGATCGAGATCGAGATCGAGCAACGGGCGCAAGCACGCCGCACCACTCAGCGGCACACCGAGGCACACAGAAGCCATCAGGGGTCATCAGTGGTCATCATCAGGGTCATCAGCGTTGCACCTGGAATCCCAGAAGCGACGCCAGCGACGGTCCAAGGACCGAGATCAACTCACCGACGGCCGCGGCCACCGGTGCCTGCGCGGCCGAGAGCTCGAGCACGCGCGGATGGAGATTGGGCGAGATGGCGTGCAAGGGCGAGGGCGAGGGCACTGACCTCGCGCAGGTCGAGCTTGAGGTCGTAGCGATGCTCGCGGCAGAGCATCTTGCCAAGAAGAGCCTCGCCTTCTGGACGATCTCTTTCGATATGCGCGGCCAACAATTTAGCGTTGACGTGTGCCAGGAGTGCCGACGCCGACGGCCCCGTGCACACTGCGTTCACGGCGGCCACGCCATCGCGTAATAGCGCCCGTGGCAAGTCGTCTGGCAACACGGCAGGCGACCCCTCTCGTGGCGCATGCAGCTGAGCGATCGCCTCTTGCTCGGCCACTTGGCGCTGCATTTCGAACGGCGCGTCGGTGATCGCCGCATCGGGAGCCGCGAGTTCGCTCATCGGCATCGCGTGAATTGGAACGTCCGAAAACAAAGATTGTGGGTCCTCGTGGGTGGAGAGAGTGGGGCTTGTGGGAGGATGGAGATTTCCGGTGAGGTTCACAACTGTTCCGCAACGGTTCGTAGGAAGACCTCTGGTACGGCCAGGTACGGCGTGGTGAGCGGCGGCCCGCAGGCCTGCCGACATGGCGGCGTCTAGCGCGAACTCGGCCGGCGCGGCTTCGAAGGTGTCCGAGGCGGGCGACTTTGCCATGGAGGCCGAAGAACCCTCCGATTACGGGGAGCAGTCCAAGGTCGCCGACCAGATCGCCAAGTTCGAGGCGGACAAGGCGGTCGGCGAGGTCATAAAAGCGCAGGACATGCCGATGCTCGTGGCGGTGCGCGTTCGCCCGCTGTGGGACAAGGAGGTCGAGGCGGGCGATTACAACACCGTCCAAGTCGTCGAGGGAAAGATGGTCGTCGTGCTCGATCCCTGGTATGACGCCGACCACAACCCGAACCGCGCGAAGGAGAAGAGGTACGCCTTCGACGTGGTCTTCGACGAAAAGGTTGGGCAGGAGGAGGTGTACCAACGGACGGCGCGCGGCCTCGTCGGCGGCGTGCTCGATGGCTACAACTCGTCCGTCTTCGCCTACGGCGCCACGGGCGCTGGCAAGACGTTCACGATGCTCGGCTCACTCGAACACCCCGGCGTGATGGTGAACACGCTGCACGACCTGTTTGAGATGATGAAGGATGCGAAGCTGCAGGACGCGAAGTTCAAGGTCACGCTCTCGTATATGGAGATCTACAATGAGCTGATCAAGGATCTGCTGCAGGTGCGATCTCTCTGGATTGCCCTTGATTGCCCTTGATTGCCGTCGATGGCGAGCTTATCAAGGATCTGCTGCAGGCGCGATCTCCCTGGATTGCCCTTGATTGTTTCCACTTACGCATGACGCTGCTCAACCAACAGCCCATGTCCGTGGACCTCAAGCTGAACGAAGATCCAGTTCGGGGAATGGTGGTGCAGGGCATCACCGAGTACGGCGCGGACTCCGCGGACGAAATCCTCGAGCTTCTACATCGTGGCAACATGCATCGGGCGGTGGAGCCCACCGCCGCGAATCAGGTCTCGTCCAGATCACATGCGGTGCTACAGATCACGGTCGAGCAATCGGAGCGGACGGCGCACGTGACGGGCAACGTGCGCTCAACGAGAGCTTCGAATGACCTCTGATGACCCCTGATGACTTCTGATGGCCTCCCTCATCAGGCAACGTGCGCTCAACGAGAGCTTCGAATGACCTCTGATGACCCCTGATGACTTCTGATGGCCTCCCTCATCAGGCAACGTGCGCTCAACGAGAGCTTCAAATGACCTCGGAGTGTCTCTGATGGCCCCTTTTGGTTTTTGGCCCCATGATGGTCACTGATGGCCACTGATGGCCTCCCTCATCAGGTGCGCATCGGCAAGCTCTCGATGGTCGACTTGGCTGGCTCGGAGCGCGCGAGTAAGACGGACAACACGGGCCAACGGCTCAAGGAAGGTGCGAACATCAACCGTTCACTCCTCGCCCTGGGTAACTGCATTACCGCGCTGGCCGATAAGAACCGTAAGGGGCACGTACCGTTCCGAGATTCGAAGATGACGAGGCTGCTCAAGGACAGCCTGGGCGGAAACTGCCGCACGGTGAGGATTGCCTACGTCTATGAGTGCATGCTGATTGACTCCCTCCTCATCCGCACGGTGAGGATTGCCTACGTCTATGAGTGCATGCTGATTGACTCCCTCCTCATCCGCACGGTGAGGATTGCCTACGTCTATGAGTGCATGCTGATTGACTCCCTCTTCATCCGCACGGTGAGGATTGCCTACGTCTATGAGTGCATGCTGATTGACTCCCTCCTCATCCACACGGAGAGGATTGCCATGTCTCTTCATTGAGTGCGTCTCTGAGTGGTCTCTGAACGGTCTCTGAATGCGTCGCTGAGTGCGTCTCTGAGTGCGTCGCTGAGTGCGTCTCTGAGTGCGTCTCTGAGTGCGTCTCTGAGTGCGTCTCTGAGTGCGTCTCTTAATTGTGTCTCTGAGTGCATGCTGATTGACTCCCTCATCAGGTGATGATCGCCAACGTCTCCTCGTCACATCGCCAATTCGAAGAGACCATCAACACGCTCAAGTACGCGAACCGCGCGAAGAACCTCAAGACGCACGTCGCTCGCAACGTACTCTCTGTCTCAGCCCACATCGCCGAGTACCAGCGCATCATCATGGAGCTCCGGAATGAGGTGCACGATCTCAAGACCCAGATCAAGGTTTCGGCACCCGAGCTCGGCCAAAGTTCGAGTTTCGTCAAGCAGCGCTCGCTGGATTACGTCGATAATCTCGAGAAGCAGCACATGCAGCAGCTGAGGGACGCCATCATCGGTGCTCTCAATGAGCGACGTCGGCTACTCCTCCGGCTGACCGCGACAGCGAAGGCAGTCTTTGAAGCACGTAAGGTGGGCGGCGCCGCGGGCGCGGGCGGCGCCGATGGCAGCCGCGGTGCGGGCGGCAGCGGCGCGGGGAGTAGTAGCAATGGCTCCGACGCCGCCCTTGCCCTCATTCCTGTGCCAAACGTCGAGCTGGCCGCGGCGCTGGCTGATTGTCGCCGGCAGCTGCAGGAGAATCAGCAGACGATCAACGAGATCGTGGCGACGGCGGTGCAGCGCATCTCATCGACGGAGCGACTGCAGCTGCTGCAGCTGCTCGTGCGTGGCAAGTTCCTTGAGGTGAGTGAGGCTGATTGCGTGATGATGGCGATTGCATGCTGAGTGCAGCTGCTCGATCGAGGCAAGTTCCTCGAGGTGAGTGCGTCTCTGAGTGCATGCTGATTGCCTCCCTCATCAGGTGATGAACGAGGAGCTCTCGACCGAGCTCGGGTTGCGTCGCACACTCGTGCAGGCAGCGATGGCACAGGGCGCGCTGCCGCCTTTGCTCATGGACGAAGCTCTATCTACGGAGACATGGTACGCTGAGTCTCGTTGATTGCCTCTGATTGCCTCTGATTGCCTCTGATTGCCTCTGATGGAGATCGCACTGGACGAAGCTCAGTCTACGGAGACATGGTACGCCCCGAGCACCGCGCCGTGCGCTCGAGTTCCATGTGCAGGCTCGCTGCATGCGAGTGCTCACCACGGCGCCCGCCCTCTTCCCCACAGGTACGCCGAGCACCGTTCCGTGCTCGAGTTCCATGGGCAGATGGCCAAGATCGAGATGGGGGGTTCGTTGCGCGCCCCCTCGATTGCGCAGCTGCTCGACCAGAATCTGCTCTCGCCTCAAGAGGCCACCGCATCCCAAAATCTGGGCGAGCTCGTCCGACCGTTTACCAACCACCACAACCGCGGCATCCCGGATCCGCTCGCGGCCAAGCGCGCCCAGAACGGACCGTTGATGCGTGTCGCCCAGGGCAAGCCGCCGAGGAAGGCCGCCGAACTGGGCCACGACGCCGGCGGCAAGGGGGGTGGCGCGGCGGGCGCGGGCGCGCCCAGTCTAGCAGGCGGGCTCGCGGCTCGGGCGGCGCTCACGTCCCCGTTCATGTTGGGCGGCGGCGTGCTCGAAGCTCTCGACCTTGCTGAGAATGGGACGGAAGAGGATCATCATTCGTCCACCTCCGCCTCTGAGCTGCACGGCAACTCGGTCGGTTCCAGCTTGCACTCGAGCCGAGGCCCGACGCGGGCCGGCGTGCCGCCCCCCCTCACTGCCCTCAAGGCACGCAGCGCGGCGCGGCGCCAAGGCTCAAGGGAACGAGAGGGAGGCAACAACACAGGCCGCCGCTCGTCCAATTCCACAAGCCCGACTGGCTCGGCGCGCGGCGATCGATCCCAACCGCCCACGCCCACGTCATCACGCCCCCCTTCGATGACCAAGGCGCCTCCGGGCCCTCCCCCCTTGGGACTCAACCACCGGAGCAGTGCCGGCACGCAGCAGCCAGCCCAACGGGTCAAACGGTTCCGTCCCCTCAACCGAGGGACGACGCCGACCGTCCACGTGGCAGCTGGGGGCGTCGCCTCGAACCGCGTAGCGACTCAGGCTGTCGGCGGCCTCAAGCTGCCGATCATCGGCGCCGGGGCGCAGCAGCAGCAGTCGGCGGGTCAGCAGTCTGTGGGCGATCGAGGAGCGCTCGCGCCCACCCTCTCGGCAGCCCAGCTCGCCTCAGCGCGTGCGGCCGCCGCCGCCGCCGCCGCCGCCTCGCGACCGTTGCCGTTGCAGCAAAAGATCCAGGCGCTCAATGAGGCCTACGGAGGCGGCGCCGGCAGCGCGCGCGGTGGGCAGTCGGGAGGGCCGCCGCAGCAGCGCCGTCTTGTGCCGCCACCACCACCCCTCAATAAGGGAAGCGCCGTCGTGGTGCGGCAAGGCTCGCGGCTGCCGCCTGCGGCACCCTCCCAAAAATGGGCACAGAAGTTGCAAGCTCCGCATCCGCAGTATCCGCGCGCGTTTTGATGGTCACGCACGACCAGAGGTTCCTCCCCTTTTTCGTAGTAGGCTTGCAGCTCTCGGGGCAGCCGAGCGATTAATATTACTTAACATCCCTCGAACAACGTGTGACCGCACAGACGGTCAGAGACCGACTTAGGCGCGTGTATCGTGCTTAGGCGCGTGTTCCGGGTTTGGTGTTACTGTTAGGACCGTCTTAGCCGCCGCGCGTAAGCCGGTGTGGAAGACTCAATCGACCGGCCCGACCATATATTCATATATTCGAGCATGTTTTCGAGGCCATTTGCGCCCCCGCCCCCCGCCCCCCGGCACGGCGCACACGCCTCTGCTAACGTTTTCCATCTGCCCGCGCGGCGCGTCTGCAACCCATGTACCGGCACGGCGCTCGACGTGATGGTATCGAGGTTCACACCAGATTCCCCCCAAAGAACCACACCGATACCACACCGAGGGCCCTCCGCGTGATGGTATCGAGGTTCACACCAGATTCCCCCCCAAAGAACCACACCGAGGGCCCTCCCGGGCAAGCCCATCCACCAGCCATCCACGAGGCGCCCTCGTTTGCGCATGTGCGCGCGGAGAGGCGATGCTAGCTCCTTGTGGATTCAGTTTCACCGACTGGCGTAGGCTGCCGCGAAGCGTGAACGCTCCGCGTCCGTGCAGCAGGGCAGGTACGGCACACCCGCCGCGGTGGCACCAGCGGGCTGCTGCGCGCCGTGAGCCGTGAGAAGCGCGACAAGTGACGCGTCACCCACCGCGAGGGCGACGGAGAGTGGCGTCGCGAGACGATCGGGATCGATGCGCCATGCGGAGAGCGGCTCGGCGAGGTAGCGACGCAGCTCGACGTCTCCAATCTTTTCGAGCTCATCCTCGCCGTTGTACACTTCTGGGTCCGCGCGTACGTCCTCCGGTTGGTTGGGATTGGCGCCATGCTGGAGCAGCAGCTCCACCATGGCTCGGTCCCGCTGCAAGAGAGCGAGCATGAGTGGCGTGGCGCCGCAGCCCGCGTAAGGGCCGAGGCCAGAGCCGCACCGGCTGAGCTGCCCCCCCGCCTCAAACGGCCAGTTGGGGAGAGCACCGTACTCGTCGATCAGGCGGCGCGCGTGCGACACGTCGCCCGAGAGCACGACGCGCGGCCAGTAGGCAGAGAGGCTCTCCTCGCGACAGTCCCATTGCTTATCAATAGACTGGCCATTCTTGTACGTTGCATGCGCATAGTTGTTGACGTCCGCGCCGTGCGCCAGCAGCAGCCTCTGGATCGCATCCTTCTGGTCCTGAGGGAAGGCGGTGTACAGCATCGGGATCGGCTGGCGATCCTCCTCGTACTGAGGCGGTGTATGGCTCAACACGGCGCTCGCCCCGCGTGAGAGGAGGAGCGCGGCGGCGGCGGCGGTCGAGCAGCACGCGAGCGCGGTGAGGTTGCCAAACGGATAGCCGTCGCCGTGCACGTAATTGTTCGGCTGCGCGAGGTTGACGTTCGAACCGTGGTCGAGAAGCCAATCAAGCATTGCCACGTCGCCACGATCGGCCGCGACCATCAGAGGCGTGACGCCCTCTCGATGCCTCACGACTTGATGCGGCGTCCGCGCGTGGAAGACTTGTGAGTCCCCTTTCGGTTCATTGTCCTCGCAGTACTTCTCATACTCGCGGTAGGGCGCCAGCGGACTGTAGAGCTCCTTGACCTTGTCCTCCCGCACATCCTCGAATCCTTGACGAATCCTTGACGAATCTTCTTCGTCGTCCTCGCCCTCATCCTGGCGGGCTGCACGCGGCGCGCTCGGCTCCTCGCTCAGCTCAGGGTTGCTCTTCTTGTCCCTCGTCGCATCCAGAGCCATCCACAGGGCTGCCTGCGCGGGGGAGAGGGCCGAGCTGCCAGCCCATGCCCACAGAGCGGCGAGCTCGTCGTCATTCTGAATCGCAGTGAGCACGTGAGCGCTGCGGATGGTGGATCCGTCATCGTCAGGGTTGTCCTCGGCTCCGTAAATAGGCCGCTTCAGATAGGTGGGGTAGGAGTCCCTCCATTCGTAATACAAATCGTTATAGTAGTCCGATAAGACTGAGAGATAATCCTTGTCGTGATTCACAGACGACGAGCTGTGGACAAACTTGTCGTCGTTGTCGATTAGCTTACCATCAAAGTCCCAACAGTCATGAAAGTCGTAGTCTGCGCCGTACGCTGTGTGGACGGCGCGAACCGCGTCCCTCACAGCTGTCTCAGCGTCACCGCCCGCATCGATGCGCTCCCTCAGTGTGCGAGTCTCCGCTGTGAGGAAGCTTGTCTTGGCTACCAGATCTGTTTGGCGGTGGACGATGAGGTCGGCTATAGGACCGCCCCTACTGTCTCTGTAAACGTTGCCTGCTAGCTCCATCACCTCGACGGTCAGATACTCGAGCACAGCCGTAAAGTAGAGGACCGCACTCTCAGAGCGCAGTGCGGGCGGTGGCGGCGCGTCGTCTTCCGCGACCTGGCGCCGATCGAGCCACTCGGCCAGAGCCGCCGCGACCGCCCCCTTGGACATCACGAGGCCATCGCCGTATAGCTGTAGCACGAGATGCAGGGTCGAATCCCTCTGGATGTTGTAGTCTGAGAGTGTGCGGCCGACCTCGAGCTCCTTGCCCGCGAAGATTAAGCGCTGCTCGTCGGGCGGGATGCCCTCCTTGTCCTGGATCTTGGCCTTGACATTGTCGATCGAGTCCGACGCGTCCACCTCAAGCGTGAGCGTCTTACCGGTGTGCATCTTGATGAAGATCTGCTGGAAGCCATCGCCGCCGACGACGACGTTCGACGCCTGGCCACCAGACGCGCCCTTGTGGGCGACCTCCTTCGCGGCTGCCTGGGCCTCTCTCTGTTTCTTTCTCTCGCCGCTTATTTGGACATTTTTGAAGGCCCTCTGGGCCTCCTTCACGGCATGCCAGGCGAGCTGGCCTTCCAGGCACTGCTCCGTCGCCTTGTCGAGCAGGCGTATGACACTTTCAGCACGCTCCTTCTCCTCCTTCTCCTCGTCGTCCTCCGCCTCCTCCTCGTCCTCGTCCTCGTCCTCGTCCTCCTGTCCTTCGACGTCCGCGGCCTTCTGTAGGATCGCCTCGAGCAACGACCTTGTGAACCTATGGATCAGTGCCATGCCGCCTGGGCCCATGTTATTGTCAGGATGGACCTGGCTCAGGACAGCAGCGAGGCCCGAGACGTCGATCGCCGGGTCTGGCGGCATGGCGTCGCACTGCGCGTCTAGCTCATGCAACAGCTCATAGAGGATCTTCTGCTCAGTGATCTTCATCTTATGTGCGAGAGGGTCTGCGATCATGCGCCTTCGCCGCTCGACGTTCGAGCTGTCATGGAAGAGGTCCACGCACGCGCCATGATCGAAGGCCGCCTGTGCCGCAGCCAGATCAAACGGCTGCTCCTGGTCCTTGTCCGTGCCGCGGCAAAACACGGCCCACAGCTCGTCGTTGGCGGCGAGGAACGCCTCCCTTCGCCATGGTCCAATGCTATCGTCGTCTGTCATGAGCTCGCTGTTGAGGCACACCACGCCCGCCTCACGCCGACGCTTGCGCTCGATCTGTCCCCACCGTGTCAGGCCGAGGGACGCCGAGGGAGGATTCCGGAGGTACTTGCCGTCGCACATCTGGAGCTGAGGCCAGCTCAGTGCAGAGCCGTCCGCCTCCGTCGCCTCCGCGAGTACGTCGAGCAGAGCCCTGGCGTCGGCCTCGCAAGAGAGCGTGGGCAGATGGAACATCATCAGAAGCGCGGCCATGTTGGGCACTTGCTTGGCGCACGCCTGGACTCTGGCGAGGTGAGCTCCCGGGACGTTGCCCTCGAGCGCGAGCAGGAGCGCGCGCAGGTAGCCACTGGCGGCCAGCCAGTCGGCAAGGATGAGCGATGCCACGTAAGTGTCTGGTTCCATTGCCGATGTGTCGAATGCAGTGGGCTTCGAGGCTGCCCACGTCAGAAAGTTGAGGATCGCGCCGGGCGTGGATGGGACGGGGACGACTTCCTCGGCGGCGCGGTCGCCGAGCGTGCTGATCAGGTCGGCGAGGGTTGAGGAATGAACCTGTGCAGCCTTGAGCGAAATGTGGTGAAGCGAGCCGTCCATCTCGCTTCGCAACGTGAGCATTATGCTGCCCACCAGCCCATCATCTGCATCCCCACCAGCGACCGCGTTGGTGGCACCGATGCTGTCATCGGCGCGGCGCTTGTCGGCCGCGCCGCGCGAGTCCGGAGGCCCTGGTGCCCTTTTCATGGTCTTCGCTGGCGGTCTCTTCGGAGGCGCTCCGGCTGCTGCTGGCGGGCTCTTCGGAGGCGCGCCGGCTGCTGCTGGCGGTCTCTTCGGAGGCGCTCCGGCTGCTGCTGGCGGGCTCTTCGGAGGCGCCCCGGCTGCTGCTGGCGGGCTCTTCGGAGGCGCGCCGGCTGCTGCTGGCGGTCTCTTCGGAGGCGCGCCGGCTGCTGCTGGCGGGCTCTTCGGAGGCGCTCCGCTCGGTTTTCCTTCTCGCACTCGGTCGCTCGCCAGTGCACTCGCCCGTTCGCTCGCTCGGTTTGTGCAGCAAATGCGTTGATTGCGGTTCATCAAACTACAGAAAGGGTGCGTGAAGGGTGCGCTCGGTCCCTCCCCCCGCCGGACTCACACACCCGAGAGACCTCCGCGCTCCGACGAGCGTCCGCCGAAACCGAAGAGTTATCAGTTAAGCAGTACCGTCCGTTCAGTAGTTTCGGTCGCCGAACATCGGACGAGCATGAACAGCATGTGGCGTGTCAGGAAACAATATTCTCTATCACATAACACTCGATCTTTCTGGAGTGTGTGTATTTCATGCTCGAAAACGAGGAGGTACGATTCTCGATTGAGTCTCGAGACAGCATTGGTTCAGCATGCGTAGAACCGGCGGCAATACTCCCGCTGCACGTGGCCGTCCCACGGATACAGCCGCGTTCAGCCATTCGATTCGCGTTTGGATTCGCAATGACCACCGCCGATCTCGATCTCGATCTCGATCTCACCTCGCGCTGACCACCGCCGGTGATGCAAACGCCATTGGGGTGCGGTGCTGCTGCAACGGCAGCGGCTGCATGTCATACTGCACCTGCAGCGACGACGGCGTCGCTAGGGCCTCCGCCCCCAGCGCCGGCGGGTGCGCCGGCGGGTGCGCCGGCGGCGGAGGCGGCAGCGCTCCTCGGCTCGTCACCGCCGCCGCCGCCACCGTGGGCGCCTCGCCCTCGGCGCCACCGCCTGTGCGCGCCACCGTGGCCTGCGCCTGAAGCCGCCGCGCCCGTGTTTGGCGCTCTTCGAGCGACTTCACATACCTGATGATAGAGGTCATCCGAGGGGCACGCGGCAAGTCATCGGCAAGTCATCAGCAGGCCATCCGAGGTCATCCGAGATCATCCGGATCATCCGAGACCAGCCGAGGTCATCCGAGGTCATCCGAGGTCATCCGAGGTCATCCGAGATCATCCGGATCATCCGAGGTCATCCGAGGTCATCCGAGGGGCACTCAGTTGCCATCAACTTACTGAGCGAGTGTCATCCCGCCGCCCATCTTGAGCGTGACGCGCGCCGACGTGTCCGCCTCAAGCACGTCGAGGAGTTGACGAAGCCGCTGGTTCTCATGCCTCAAAATGTCCTCCGATCTTGAGGCATGCTCGCGCTGGTGGCGCAGCGTGTGTTGGATGTGCTCGCGCTCGTACCCGAGCTCACGCACGAGCGACGCGTTCGCCTGTTCGAGGGCCGCCGCGCATGCATCGGCAGTCAGTCGCAATCCACCGCTATCAGGCCGCCGCGCATGCATCGCGCATGCATCGGCAGTCAGTCGCAATCCACCGCCATCAGGCCGCCGCGCATGCATCGCGCATGCATCGGCAGTCAGTCGCAATCCACCGCCATCAGGCCGCCGCGCATGCATCGGCAGGCTGTCACGCATGCATCGGCAGGCTGTCGCAATCCACTGCACGCACCTGCTCAAGCTGGTGCTGCCTCGCCGTCGCTTCGCGTGCGGCGGCGGCGGCGGAGCTCGCCGCCTCCATCAGGTGGGCGCGCTCGCTCGCCCACGTGCGCTGAGTCGCGTCGATGACGCCCTGGGATTCCTGCAGGCGCATCGACTTCCTCTGCTGTTGCGAGAATCGCTTTTGCAGCTCCGCCGCCTGCTGCTGCATGCCGAGCACCAGTGCCATCGAGCGGTCCGTCTTCTGCTGCATCGCGTCCAACGCGTGCGCCTTCGTCTCGTGTGCGCGCGCAAAGTCGCGCAGCAGGCGTGAGCCCTCCTGGTGGGCGCTCTCGGCGCGGCGCAGTTCGATGCTGAGCGTCTGCTCCGAGCAGCGCGTACGCTCCTCTGCGGCCACCGCGCGCGCCGTCGCCTCCTCGCACTCGGCCTCGCGCTCGCGCAGCAGCCGCTCGCGCCGCTCAGCGTCCGACTGCAGTGCGGCGATCTTGCACGAGAGCTTGGCCTCTTTGGCGGCATCGGCATGGCGGAGCGCCGCTGCCTCCGCCACCGCCGCGTCGGCCTCCACCATCGCCATCTGCGCCGCCCGGGTCTGCTCGTTCAGCTCGTTGGTGTGCAGCGCCTCAAGCGCCGCGAGCGTGCGGACGAAGCGCTGCAGCTCCGACTGGCGCGCGAGTGCCAGGAGGCGCTGGTGAATCGCGGCGCGCGAGTCGAGATTCCTGGGCGGCGGCCGTGGCACATGTCCAGCGAACGAGCGCGCCGCCGGCACGTCCATTGGCGGGAGGCTGCTTCAGTTCGTCAGTTCATGTTAATACACACAACACGTAAGCAGCACAGCCGTGAAAACAATACAATACAATACAGGCCAGGCCTCAGATGAGACACATGCGGACGGAGACCTGAGAAACAGCCATAAAAAGAGAGAGTGCGGCGAGACCCACATATGCACTCAGGAGGGAGCGCGCCCGCCAACGTGGGCGGTGAACCCCCAAAATGGGCGAGCCAAGGGGCAACGAGTATGTACGTCGCCGCCCCCTGAAGAGACGCAGCGTCCGTCCGTCCTTGCGCATGCCAACGACCCAGCATATAGTTCGTCAGTTCACACCTTCAAGAAGTTGAGTGGCCCGATACACCCTTAGTTTTAATAACACCTCAAGCGCGGCGCCAAGCATGCAACGCCCTCGCGAGAGTATACATGTCGCCACATTGCATGCCAAACCCAATTGCAAGAGCCAATTGGAATTGTCACATAAGGCAACCATGATTGAAGCGGGAACACGTCTCTAAACATGTCTCCTCGGCCCGAGTTCGCCGTCGCGCTTGCGACGACGCTTGTGAGCACGAAGCTCAGAGATATCGGACGCGCTGAGAGCGTAGCCGCGCGCAAGCTGCTCTTCGATCCAAGCAGGTACACGTCTCTGATCGAGCTCGTCTCGCTTGTGACGAAGCTCGGAGATCTCGGACGCGCTGAGAGCGTAGCCGCGCGTTAGCTGCTCCTCGATCCAAGCGCGCACCTATACATGCAATGTTGCAATCTCAGCAGAGGTCATCAGAGGTCATCAGAGGCCATCAGAGGTCATCAAAAGGTCATCAATCTATCATCAAACAATCATCAAATATCCATAAATGGTCCTCAGAGCGGCACTCACCTCGCCCGGCTTCTCCGGCGGCTCTTCCGCTGGGCTCAGCGGACGTCGCCGCCCGAAGGACCAAATAAACGGTCGGTGCTCAGGTGAGCGACGGTCGATGAGGGGCACGCTGCACGGGGCGCCTCCAGCCGCCGCCGCCTCCGCCTGCATCGCTGCGAGCTGTTTGCGAAGCAGCTGGTTGGCCTGGGCAGTGGCCTTCGCGTCGGCCTCTCGCTTGCGCCATTGGCGGGCCTCGTGCATCGCCTCCTGCTCACAAGATGTCGAGCAAAGGGTCCCACACGAGATTAACACGAGATCCCACGAGATCCCACGAGATCCCACGAGATCCCACGAGATTCGTATCACAACACTCACAAATGGCATTCAGATGGCATCAGATCTAATCAGATCTTCACTTCTTCAGATGGCAATCATATGGCAATCATATGGCAATCATATGGCAATCATATGGCAATCAGATGGCAATCCCATGCCTACAATCACGCTAACCATCACGATCACAATCACTCCACTCACCCGCTCCTCCCGCCATTTGATCGCCCGCTCGGCCTCGAGATGGCTCTTTGCGTGCCGTTGCACCTGCCGTTGTGCCATCGCCTCTTCGTGGCGAGCTGCCGACGTGCGATCCGTTTGCGATCCGCAACACAGTCATAACACAGTCAGTGGTCATCAGGAACAGTAATCAACGGCTAATCAACGGCCATCAATAGACCATCAACGGCAATCTAACGCCAATCTAACGCCAATCAGAGTACAATCAGAGGTCTATAGGGGTGACACTAGGGTAACACTAGGGTGTGTGACACTGCCACATCTGCCACACACAATCAGTGTCAACCACACCTGTTGAGGTGCGATCCTCCTCAAAGCGTCGCTTGAGCTCCTCGCGCCACGCGACCACGTTGCGCTTGCTCTGCTCGTGCCGCACGCGCTGTGTTGGGCACAGTGGCGCGGACGTGCAAGGACGCACGGGGCGGCCTCCTGCTTTTGAGAACGTCGTGCTCGTCTCAAATGGAGTTGGAGAACATGCCACCGCTTGAAGCGTCATCGTCACCGTGCGATGTGCCGGGTAAGCCGGGGATGAATTGGGCCTCACGAGTGGAAGGACGGACGACTTCCTGATGCCGGCGCGCATGCCAGCCTTGGCCATCGCGAGCCACTGCTGCGTCTGCGCGTCGTGCAACGAGCCGGGCATGGTCGCGAGCAACCTCTTCTCCAGCGACAGGTGGAGCGACGTCATGAGCGTGTCGAGCGTGGTCACGCTGCTCTCTGCGGGTTGCAGCTGCCTGACCAGATGGTGGCCAGGTGGTGACCAGGGCCGCCCGCTTAAGGAAGCTGCACCGGCCAAGGATGGAGCGGCCATTGTTTTCTCTATGCAACTATAGGGAAACGGTAGCATGCATCTCCGGTGTGTCGCACCGAAGGTCGTACGATGCGTGCAAGGAAGGTCAAGGGGCTGGGAGGGAAGGTCGAAGTACCTACTTGTACCATTTGAAGACACCGAAACTCCGAAAGTGTCGGGTGACTTTGAAACACAAGTACTAGTTCATGGATGCGCGTGTTGTTAGTCAAGTCAAGTCTATACATAAACAACAGACAACCAAACGGAAGCCTATCAAATGACTTTACTTGCCTTGAACTTGACTTGACTTACGTACCGGTGCGATTCCGGCTCCCCCCGGCGTCTTTTTACCGGTACGATTCCGCACCAACCGAATGGGAATTATGCTCCGCCGAGGCCCGGCGTCGACCACGCGATGGACGAGGCGCGGCGCTTCGTCGACCGTGGCTGCGGAGCAGCCACCACAGCCATCTGGGCCGGACCACTCGTACGAGCGTGCAAAGCGCACGTACGAGCGTACGAAGCGCAGCGTGGTGTGGCTCGTCAAGCAGCTGGATAGCCACCTGTGCGATTTGGACAAACGGATCGAGGAGCGGATTGCGAGCCGGGCCAAGGCGCGCGCGGAGGGCAACTTTGAGCAGATCTCGATCGAGCAGAACCGGCTCGGCGAGTTGTGCATCGAACACAAGGCGCGGCTCGACTCGATGCTGTTCATGTGGGTCCTTGGCGGGAGCTTCTCCATCGCCGGGTGGTTCACGTCGGCGCTGCGCTCGAGCCCGCCGGTGGTGAGCGCATACCCTCCGTCGGTGGACCGTGCAGCGCTCGCCGACGCGTTGCATCAAGAGATGAGCATGCTGCGTCAGGAAACCTTCGCATCCGAGATGAAGGCCGAGATTGAAGCTGGCGTGCTGGCGGCATTGCAAAGGCGCGCCGTACCGAGCGCACCCGCGGCGGCGGCGGCGGCGCCAGCAGCATACGCGGCGGCTCCGGTCGGGGCTTCTGCTGCCGAGCATGCGCGGCACGCCGAGATAGTATCTCGGGAGATTCGGCGGACGTATATCGCTTCGGTCGCCGCCTGCGTGCTCAGCGGTGTGACAGCGCTTGCGATGCTCTCCACCTCCGCGCGGAATCGATGAGCGCGCTGGTCCGATCGGGGCTTTTGAGCCGTTAAGTTTCGAGCGCCCACACAGGTTGCCGGTCGACCGCTTCCTTCGAGAGACAGTCTATAGAGTGACGGAGGCGGTGTCGAGAACAATGAGCATGGGGGTCGCGTCGAGGCGTGCGTTCGCGTCGGGCCGCGTTCTTGTTCTTCGCGGAGAGGAGAGCGGAGCCGCGTTTGAGGCTTTGTCTACCCCCGTGCGGTGACACGACGCAGCTTGACCGCTGTGAATACAGTCAGCCGCCGCGCGTCCCGCCGCCGGCGCCACGGTCCGGTCCGCCACTCTATAGCTTCGTCACGCTCGGCTCGCACAGGCCCTCGGCCCTCGCCGCACCGATTTCTCAAACTACAATGCGCCGATTAAACGAAATGACGCGAATGCCCTGCCGAAAAGCGCACGACGCCGCAATACGTCCCCCTCGCCCCTGCCGCGACCCCCTACCGACAGACGACGCAGCGACGCCCCGCCGCGCCGGGACCGTCACCCGGGACCGAACCGATTCGTCCCGCATGTTGACTCCGCATTCACGCAGCTGCACACTATTGTAGGACAATGGACTGTGGCAATGCCAACTGCCCTCCGGTGAGTCGCGCTGCCACCCGCCACGGGTGCGTTCACACCGTCTTGGGAGACTTCACAACTCAACATGGCGCGGCGGGGATGCTGGCGGCGGCAGTGATGCGGATGGACACTCGAACGGCTCCATGGGTACGGAGGGCGGCGAGGGCGGCGCAGAGGGCGGCGGCGAAGTCCCCGGACCGGAACTGCCTTTAACAATGCCGCCGCCGCCACCGCCGCCGACGCCCTTGACGGCACCCTTGATGGAGCCCGCGACGGCGCCAGCGGCCGGCGCGCCAGCGGCCGAACCGCCATGCTTGTCCCGAAGCTCGGCAAGCTCTACAGCGGCTGCGCGCAGAGCTTGCCCGCAGCGCCGCTGCACGAAGTAGGAGCGAAGCAGCAGCAGCAGCAGCAGGAGCAGCCCATACAAGGACGGACGGGCGTCCACAGCCAGGTGGATAGGTGGGGGCGAGGAGGGAGGCCAAGCGGACCAGCTCGCGCCAAAAGCGCCGCCTCGGGCACGTGCATGCACGTCAAGACGGTACCTGATGAGGGAGGCCATCAGACAAGTCACTCAAGAGGCCATCACAAGGCCATCAGAGAGGCCTTCAGAAGGCCATCAGTCACACTCAGCATGCATACCATTTGGCCTTCACAGGCGCACTCAGGGCGTCTGTGAACGCGCGAAGCAGTCCACGCAGTTGGTGGGCGCTCACTGCAGCGTCCGCGCCGAGCAGCCGACGCGCAGTCCGCACGAGCCGCACGCTCGTCGAGACTCCAACAGGGGCCTCATCGACGAAGTTGACGAACCGCTCGAGCTCGGTCGCGCAGCTCACGTTGAGCTCGGCGAGATTGGCGAGCTCGGTCTCGAGATGCGCGAGGCGCGCCGTCGAGCGCTTCGCCTCGGCAGCGCACGCGCCCGCTACGGCGCTCTGCGACGTCGCCTGCGCCTCGGCGACGCCTAGGGAGGTGAGCGCCGCCTGCTCGCTCTGGCGGCATGCTGTGGTTTCGGTAGTGAGGGTCGCGTGCTTCGTCAAAAGGACACTGAGCTGCGCCTCGACCTCCACCTTGGCCGCCGCACACTGCGCCGCCAGCTCGGCCGCCGCCTCCCTCCCAACGGCCTGATGACGCGCCTCATCAGCCGCCGCCTGAGCTCGCTGGGTGAGATTGCGTTGGGAGGCGAGCTGTGCGCTCAGGACGGCGCGCGCTTCGGCCGCCTCCTTGCACTCCGCCTGCCCCTTCCACTCCTCCGTGATCCTGGCCTCGCAGCTGATTGCGCGCGCACTCACCTTCTCGAGCTCCACCTCCCTCGCCGCCGCGCGCTTCGCCCGCTCGGTGTCGTCCATCGCGAGCTGCCTCTGGGCCGCCTCGCTCTGCTGTGCCTTCTCCGCAGCCCGCAGTGCTCGAGCTTCCGCGGCGACGAGCGACGCGTTGAGAAGACGGATCGTGGAGGTGGTTTCGCCCAAACGTACCTGTGGGGAGAGGGCGCCGTGGTGAGCACATGCATGCATGGGATCGTGGAGGTGGTTTCGCCCAAACGTACCTGTGGGGAGAGGGCGCCGTGGTGAGCACGTGCATGCATAGGATCGTGGAGGTGGTTTCGCCCAAACGTACCGACGCGGCGTCGGTTTCATTCATCGCGGCGCCCGTGGCCTCCTGCAGCGCATCCGCACGCCCCTGCGCCTCCATCAATTGCGACTTCCAGTGCCGCTCTGAGGTGAGGGCGGCCTCACGCGCCGTCCTGGCCATCTTGAGCTGCTTCTGTGTGCCATCGAGCGCCTGGGCCGTCTGCTCGGACTTGAGCTTCGTCAGCTCGAGCTGCTCGCTCAGGCTCGCCGCCTGGCCGTTGAGTTTCGTCACCTGTGGGGAGGGGAGGGCGCCGTGGTGAGCATGTGCATGCGTAGGGCGGTCGTTGAGTTTCGTCACCTCGGCTGCGAGCTCGCCCTTTTCCGACGAGAGCGCCGCCAATGACGACGCCGCGCTCGCCCGCGCTGTGCCGAGCGCCGTCATGAGCTCGCCCACCTCAGCGCGCTGTGCCGCGCCGAGTCGGGCGAGCCAGTCGTCGAGCAGCGTCTCTGGCGAAGCCCTCGGCTGCGAGAGAAGGAGGCGCGCCGTCTCGACGAGCACCGGCTCTGCGTCCGCGCCGCACGGCGCCGTGTAGGCGGCGCTCGGTACGGCGCTCGGCTCGGCGCTCGGCACGGCGCTTGTGCTCGCGTGGCCTTCGGCGTCATCGTCCGCGCCGCTGCTGCTGCTGCTGCTGCTGCTGCTGCTGTTGCTGCTGTCGTCGACGGCGGCGTCAGCGGCTCCGTGGGCGCTGGTGGCATTGGCGGCGGCGTCGGTGTTCGTGGCGTCGGCGTCGGTGGCGTTGGCAGGCGTAACCACCGCAGGCGTAACCACCGCAGGCGCACTGGCGAAACGCACCGTAGCAGCACGCGCCGCCGCCGCCGCCTCTGGCGACGAGAGCGCGCGGCTGATGCAAAAGAATGCGGACGAGGTGAGGCTCGGGGTGACGAGACGCGAGCGATCCAGGGTCCATCGCATCGTACCGCACACGCCGCACTTGCCGAGCTGCATCGTATTCTTGCCGCCGCTGTAGCACTTCCGCTGCAGGCACATGCCGCGCTCGACGTTCCGCAGGCCTCGACTGTAGGGCTCGCGTCCGGTGAGCAGTGCCCAGACGCTCCCGGCGCCGTCGCACGAACCAAACATGGGAGCGTCCGAGCCGGGCACCGTCAGCAAGCACGCGCCGTCGATGGGCGAGCGCAGACGAACATTGGTGCCGGGCACGGGCAGGTAGCTGCTGCTTCCGGTGCCCCCTTCCGGATCGGTGAGCGCGCCGCTCGTCGTCGCAGTCGGGCGCGCCGCCGACCGCTCGATCTCCACGCGCTCGAGCTCAACGAGCTCGCCTCCGCTGCCATGCACGTATATCGTGTGCGGCGCGAGATGGAAGATGATCGCGGACCAGTTGGCCTGCGTCTCGGCCGACGCCCAGGCGACCATCGCCTCGTTCGAGCTGCGAGAGAAGCTCACGGCCGCGCTCACCGCCTCCGCCACGCCGCCACGCAGCAGGGAGCCCGCCGCCGAGTCCTGCTCCTCCGAGATGCTCAGGCTCAGCGTCCACTCGTCGCCACGCACGATGGCGCTCCACTTGTGCTCGCCAGCGGTGAGTACGCATCCGAGCGCGGTGCAGTCGGCAGCCGCGTGGCGCAGCGTCGCGCACACGACGAAGAGAAGCAAAGCGCACGACATCATTCGCGGTTTCGGAGAACGCATCTCGTTATCGGCAGCCGCGTGATGTGATGGAGAGTGTCAGAGTCACCCCGTTGGTCGCCGTAGCATGAGTAAAGAGCACTGGCTGATATGGCAAACACTCTTCACACTCGTGTTACATTTTGTGAACACAAATGGACGCCTCATCGGCCGCCGATGCTCGCGTCCTCGCCATCGGCGGCGAGGGCGCATGCGTTGCGTACTTATCCTGTCTCGCCACGGCCACGGGAAGCGTGCGCGTCATGCTCTGCGACGGCACACGCACTTGGTCAGGCGAGCTCGATGCGCGGGACCTGCGGCACCCGTCGGGCACTTCGCCCGACGACTTCCGCAAGAAGCTGGTCCAAGGGCTGCGGAGCGGCCCGAGCGATGCCCTCGCCATTGGCCCCCGGCACGACACTGCCAAACTTACGTGGAAGAGCACGCACAACGACGGAGTGTTCGATTACGTGCTGCAGCAGGCCATGACGCTATACGTCGACCACCCTCTGGGCGACGGGCTGCGCACGCTGCTTCGGCGCCTGGTCGAGGAGTGCACGGCGCTGCAGCGGACATGTGGCCAATACGAGAAGGAGCGCGCTCAGCTTCAGGTGCGTGGGCGCTGCGTCTCCATGGCCCGCATCCCCCACCTGTGCTTCCGCCCTGCGACACTGAACTCGGCCTGCACATGACGACGTGACGACGTGACGACGTGACGGCGTGACGGCGTGACGAAGCGCCCCCTAGTGCCCACGTGCTGCAGGCAGAGCTGCAAGAACTCGACGCGATCGAGTCGCGCGTGGCCACGGAGGCTTCTGACGAGAGTTTCGACGCGCGCCGTCACCGCTTCCTCTTGCTGCTCAACCGCAAGAAGCGCCGCATCTGCGCGCTCGAGACAGCGCTCGAAAGCGCCTTTGCGCACGTGTCAGACCACGAGTCCAACCTGGGTGACGACGCGGACGCGGACGACGACGAGGAGGAGGAGAGCAGACAGAGACGCGCCACCTCGGCACCACGGAGCGCCGTACCGGGCGCGTCGGTTTCGTCGGCAGGCGGCGGCACGACGAGGCGGCAGCCCGCGGCGCCGGCAACGACGGCAACGGCAGCGGCGATGCCGCCACCTCCGCAGCAGCACGAGGAGGAGCAGGGGGATATCCTCGATTTGCTATAGCCACCCCACCGGCCCACCGGCCCTCACCCTCCGCTGCTCGACAGCTCGAGACACGTCGCGTCCTGCTAGGTTCCTAAAGGCGTCGTCGTGAGCCGCGCGCCGCGGTCGGGAGCCGGGGCGATGGCCGGTGGAGCTGGGACCGAGTGACGCTGCGCACGTCAGCGTCTAGGTGCCAGCCAGCACACAGATCACAGTCCCGAGACCGGAAGGATTGAAGTTCAAGAGAGACGAGACCCGCGCCCGCCGAGGATTCACTTCATAGACGGGCAGGTCAAAGATTCGCGTGAGCCGTTAACGGAGCGAAAAGAGTGCAAAGCTCGATTTGGGGGGGCCGCGATCAATTACAACACGGACTCTTGCACTCGGGATCCGTGGCACAGCGCGAAAATGCACGCGGAGCGTCACCCCCAGCCGCACAGCCGCGCCTAATCCTAAAACTGGAGCACGGCAGCGATCAGGAAGGATACGCACCACCCGCGGGAGCGATGCGTTGCGAGCAAGCGAGCCGCGGACCCTGCCCGGATAGCCGTGGGGAAGGGGGGGGGGCTCCGGGGGAGTCTGGACGAGTAAGCGAGCTTAATCGAAGAGGTCGAAGCCCGCAGCCTCCTCCTCCTCCTCGGGCTCCGGCTCCTTGGCCTTGGCCGCCGGCTTGCCACCCGCAGCCGCGGGCGCAGCCGCCGCGGGCGCCGCCGCCGCGGGGGCAGCGCCGCCGCCGCCGCCGCCGCCGCCGCCGCCGCCGCTGCCAACAGCAGTCAGCATCGCGCCCATGTCCTTGCCCTTGCAAAGCTTGGCAAAGAGCGTCGGCCAGTACGCCTCAACGGTCACGTTGGACGCCTTCAGGATCTTGCTGATGTTCTCCGCCGAGATCTCAAGACCCTCGTCGTGCAGGATGAGGGCAGCGTACACGCAGGCAATCTCGGAGCCCATCTTTCTTTACGGGTCTCTGTCTTCAATTACCTGCCAGGCGACGAGGGGACGGTGCGAGCGGGCTTAGTGTCGATGTGTCGATCAAGGGGGTCGACGGAGGGCTCGTCCGCGTGGGCGCAACGTCCGGCATGCCCAAGGGACGCCGCACGAGCCGCCTAGGCGCGCCTCGGGACGGGGGCTTCGAGTGGCTTTCGCACCGCTGTGGGCGACGTGCCCAACTCTTCACAGATGAGATGAAAAGGGGCGAGGGCCGTGGGCCTTTTGTGCAAGTCGGGCTCCTTGATATGTTCGCCGAGATGATGATGAACATGCGGGAGGGGCTGCTCGCCGTCGCGACGGGCGCGGTGGCCGGTGGGTTCGCCAACTTCTTCATCCTCCGCAGGACGTGGCTCAATGCGCAGGCCCTCGGTGACCGCTCCGACGACTACGTCGTCGAGCTCCGCAAGCTGCACGGAAAGTACGATGACGTGCAGCGCGAACCGGTGCGCGCGCCGGGGCGTGAACCGCCCGCCGCCGTTGCTGCCCTTTGCTCCCCTCCGCCGCGGTTGCGCTGCGCCTCAGAGTGGCAGCGCCAATCGCGAGCCCGCCAATCTTCCTGCTCATGCTCTCACGCTCGCTTCCGCCCACAGCGCATGGAGATGCCGAGCTTGCTCGACCTTCGGCTGCGGCGCGACCTGTCAAACGCGTGGAACAGCTGGGTTGTCGGCTTTCACGCGGAGGCGAGCAGGTGGCTGTAGTAGAGCAAAAGGGGCCGCATGGGCATTTTTAGCAGTCGCGATTGCACAGGCAGTCTCAGTGGGCATACTCTGTCACGGCATACACTTTAACACACACTGTGGGTTCATAACAAACGTGATGTTTCGCCCGAAGCATCCATGGGCTCGATTTCTGAAGTGTGCAGAAGAGGACCAGAAACTGAACTTTCCAATTGGAACTTTCACACCAGTGTCCCCTCCGGGTCCGGCGGAGCAATGCCCATGCCCGGGACGACGCCCAACGGCTCCAGGCTGCAAGGCTCGACAGGCGCCATATCGGGCGCATCCTGGACAGGCCTGGCCTGCTCCACCTCCTCGTCCTCCGAAACGTCCGGCTCGTCCTCCGCGGCTGGGATCGCGTCGTGCTGGGCAGGCTCGGGCTCGCGTTCCCACGGCAGATCGAAGAGACGCCCAACACGGCGTTGCGCTGGCGCCTCCGTCTTTCCCGCACCAGCGCCGCCTTCGTCCCTCGCCTCGAGCGGCTCAGTTTCGTGACGGGTTTCGTCACCCCCTCCGAAGCGTGCCCACTCCCGCTCCGTCAATTCGTCAATTTCGGCGGGCGCGAGGGTGCACAGCGTCGTGAGAGCGCCCGCTCGATTCGCGTACACGACGCTCGCGCCCGCGACGGCGCCTCGCGCCCCTGCGTCGACCACCACCACCCCCCGCACCGCCTGATCGGAGACAGTGAGCCGTGCGGAAGGGGGGACGTTGAGGGAGCCAAACGGCGCCTCGGGCGGCGGAAGGGTGGCTATGAGCTCGAGCGTCATTCCGGGCACGCTCGACATACCGGCCGCCGCCGCTGCTGTGGCCGCTGTGGCCGCCGCCGCCGCCGCCGCGGCCGTCGGCGGCGCTTCCAGAGCACCCGCAGAGGCGGCAGAGCCAGCAGCGGCGGCTGCCCCGCCTCGACCTCCGCCGACGTCACCTCTCTCCGCACCTCTCCGAGTCCCCGAACCGATCTCGATCCCGATCTCGATCTCGAGGCCGAGCTCGGGGCCGAGCTCCCTTATCTCGGGGTCTGGGAGATGGCATCTCTCGGGGCGGAGCTCCCTTATCTCGGGGTCTGGGAGATGGCATCTCTCGGGGCGGAGCTCCCTTATCTCGGGGTCTGGGAGATGGCATATCTCGGGGCGGAGCTCCCTTATCTCGGGGTCTGGGAGATGGCATATCTCGGGGCGGAGCTCCCTTATCTCGGGGTCTGGAAGATGGCATCTCTCGGGACGGAGCTCCCATACGGCGACGACGCCTCGCCGGTGGCCGGTCACTAGCATGCGCTCGCCACTCGAGCTGATCGACTCGAGAAGGTATTTGGCGCCCTCGACGAGTTTCGTCAGCGGGGCGGTGGAGGTGGAGGTGGAGGTTGAGGCGGTGGAGGTGGAGGTGGAGGCGGTGGAGGTGGAGGTGGAGGTGGTGGAGGTGGAGGAGGTGCGAGCGGCGCCATAAGTGGAATAGAAGCCATCATCAAGCTCCTCCGGCTCCTCCGCCTCCGCCGCCCCGCGCAGCTGCCACCCAGTGAACCAGGGCCGCGTGGCGAGAGCGGCGGCGTACGAGACTGAGGCGATTCGGCAAGGGCCAGAGGCACTCATCCGATGCACGTGCAGACAAAAGTCACGCGCACCGGCGCTCACGACCAGCACAGCAGGCGGCCATGCCGCTCGAGATGTCGCGTGGCCGGAGGAGGCGGCGTAGGTGGCGGAGGTGGCGGCGGCGGGGGGGGCGGAGACGGTGCTGGCCACGGTGCCAGTGACGAACGCCACCGCCCCGATACTTTGTGCGTGCGGTGACGCGAAGGGACGGGGCTGTTCGCCCAACACGGCGTCTATTGGAGTCGGCGCAGCGGCGGTATGGCCACTGGCCCATCGCATCGTCATCACACGAGACGTCGCCGCAGACTGGTGCCCAGGCTGGTGCCCTAAGGCATCGAGCCCAGAGTTGCTGCCCAGTCGCCACAGGCAGAGCTCGCCGGCACTGTCGGCGCTCACGCCGACGCCCAGGCCTTCGTGCGTCGCCCATGCCTCCAGAGGCGCGATCTCGGCGATCTCGGCGATCTCGGCCTGATCTCGGCGTGATCTCGGCGTGCTCCGGAGGAGCTCGGAGGTTATGCGACCCGACGCCAGCTGCAACCCCTCGCAATCGCCACTGACGAACCCGAGCTTCCACAGCTCGCTCGTGGAGGTGGCGGCCGCACCGGCAGTGGCGGGCCGATGCAGGCTGACTACCTCGGAGGCAGACGTCCACCCTAGCCCAACGGCGCCCCAGCCCTGAGCAAAGCAATGCTGCCACCGCGGCGGCCGGGCGTGCGCACCGCCAGCACTACCCGCCCTACCGCCTGTTGTCGCCGCCGCAGCGGCCTCATCGTCCGCGCCGCGCGCGTCGAACACCAACACCATCGGAGGTGTGAACACCATCGTAGGTGCGGCGAGGACGGAGGAGGAGGTGGCGGCGGCGGCGGTGGCAGCGGAGGCGGCGGTGGCAGCGGAGGCTGAGGAGGCGGCGGCGGTGGCAGAGGCAGCGGTGGCAGAGGCGGCGGCGGCGGCGGAGGCAGAGGCGGCGGTTGTCTGCTCAGCCTCGCGGCCAGCGACAGTCACAGCAAGCCAGCCAGCAGACGAGAGAGCCAGTGAATCGATCGCCAAGGGAGTGGCGGCCGCCGGTGAAACGTTCGACGCCATCGTCGACGCAGGAGCCGCCGCCGTTGCAAACGTCGCTAGCCGCACCCCGCGTCCCGCATGCCACATCTCCACGTGCCCGTGCGCTGTGGCGTGGCACACGCGCTGATCGCCCGCGCTAGCGAGGCGGCCGGGCGCGGCATGCGGGTATGAGTGATGCCGCTCGTAGCTGTTCAGGGGCACGAAGCCGTACACGGCGCGCGAGGCCCGCCAGCGCGCCAGCGCCCGAGCATCAAGCCGCCTGCGGTACGCAGCCGAGGTGACAACGGCGCTCGCGAGGGCGCGGAGCGTGCGGCACGTTGCCGCCGCTAAGCGAAGCGTGCGTGGCTCCTCACAGTGTGCGAGGACCATCCGAAGCTGCGCTGGGGCCAACAGCCGCTCCAGTTGCGCTGAACACGGATGCAGGTTGGCCGCGCTGACCCGCACGCCCTCGCCCGTCGTCGTGACGCGCACGGCCCAGCGCTCGCCGTGCTCGGAAAGGAGCTGCGCTTCGCACTCGTTGAGCTCGGGCCGTTTGCTCAGGCCTCGGATGGTCACGCGCGCACCGACTGCGACGCGCATAGTTCTGCACCAGGCGTGAACAATGCGAGCGAGCGCTTCCGTCGGTTGTCTGCTGTTTATGTATAGACTTGACTGACTCTATAGTCGGAACTATGTTGTATGTAGATAAATCGTACTATAAACATAAGTAGGAAGGTCGGAGGCACCAACCCAAAGAGACAGACCAAGTCAGAGTCATCACACTGTGACTCCTACTACATATCGTCGACTCCGACGACGCAGCAAACAATACTGCGCTCGAGCAATCAATCTCTTTACCCTCTTGTGTCCCGGATGCAGCAGGCAGACTTGAATTGACTGACAACCGCCGCAGGAGCTGTGAGTGAGAGGTTCGCGAGTGATGCTGCTGAGCATCGCCATGGCTGCTGTCCTCGTACAAAAGCTGGCGACGCATTGCCCGACAAATTGATTGGGTTCAAGCGATCAACGCTCTCAAATATGGCCATTATGAGCTGCCGGCCAGTAGGGATCCACTCTGCGCTGCTGCGCATACGCTCAAGCGGGATCTCGAATTCGTTCTTGATGGCCATCGTGTGCAGTAGCCACGCGTTCTGTGCAATCAGGCCTCGAATGATTTGGTCAGGAGCCGACTTGAAGTCGTACTCCAAGGCCGGCCCTGCAGCGTTCGACAGACTACGATTGGTACCAAAAAGGACCGTCACAAAGTCGGGCGAGCACATAAACGGCCTGGGTCCATAGCAATTTCTGAGTATGGACACCCGCTCGTCCATCGTGTGCTTGTTCATCGTGTTGTTGAATTGTGGAAGGTTGTCCCAGTGCCCGTGCATCAAGTTGTAATACCAGATGTTCAGAGCGCCCTGGTCCTGGTTGAATATTCTGGACGACCCTTTCCCGACCCGTTGGCGGTGTTGCCATTGGAGCAGAGACCGTACCAGGATACCGTTGCGCATGATCAACAGGCCACCCTGGATCGGACCTTGCGGTGGAGGCATAAACCCAAAATGGCTTCGCTCGCGACTCACGACCAACGACGTACGATTCCCGTAGGCATACTCGCGGTGCCCGTGGGGAAAATCGCAACGGGGCAAGTCGCCCTGCTCAAGCAGCATCCATGATGCAATGCTGTGCTCCCAATTGATCACTGCCGTGTCTGCGTCAACCAGCACTACGCACGTGTAGCCAAGCGTAAACAATACATCGCAATCTTCGTACCGGGACCAAAATGATGCGATCGCGTCCATATTGTCGTTGCTTATCACCGCATGGTCATACCCATGGAAGGCTGTGTAGCGGCGCCAGCGTGGCATGGTGTAGTTGCACAGCCAGTAACCTCCGCTGCAATATGAAAGGACAATGGTGTCCGAGATGCGCACCAGCAGCGGCAGCTCCTCCCGCGCAATATCGAAGCTCCGTCCTCGAGCAGTATGATACGCGTCGTGCATGTTGGTAGATGTTGCTCTGAGGACGGAGCGACGGAAGAGTCGCGTCCACGCGTCGGTCGCGACACCGTCCCCGCGTTTTTGTACGCGGGGAAGTTGACATAGTGTTTTTTTTGCGAAGCAGCTCGAAAAAAAAAATTATGTGCAGTTCAACTATTCGACCGTTTATTCAAATGATTGAAAGAGACCAAAACCCTTCTTTGGGGGTCTTTTTCCCCTAGATTGAATCTGAAAGTCCTTTGATGCGCGAACTGTGGGGAAACTCTCTGTGGGAATCTCGAGAACGTGTCACGAGGTCGGCAACAAGCCTTTGTCTGCGTCGCATCTGCAGGCGCAAGCGCAAAGGCTACCGCAGCTGAGCGTGAGGGGCCGCCTGACGAGGACGACACTGTCTGGAACGTGGACGCAGATGAAGAGTTTGGCGCCTCAGCGCCAAGACGTGCAGGTTTGAACATCGTCCTCGCCAAAGGGCGCGGCGACGCAGGCTTCAGGCAGAGCGGCCGAGGACTGATCAGTGTCCACTCGACGGTCGAGCCCGACGAGCGAGCGTACGCGCTCGAAGCATACATGAATGCGATCTTCGCCCAGGCCGACGCCGAGCGGCGGCCGGTCGCGAGGGCAACTCGCGCTGTGTGCTGCTCGTGGCGTGCTCGTGGCGTGCTCGTGCCGCCAATGCCAGCGACGTGCAGGAGGTGCACACGACGCGCATGGAGGCAGGGTACGAAGGCTCTCGATGGGGCGATCTGCTGCGCGTCCTCGCTGTCGGCGCAGTCGATCCCGATGGCGCGCCGAAGCCCGCGGAGCTGGTCGGACGCATCTACGTCGAGTTCAAGAACGCTGAGGCTGCGGGCCGAGTGCGCGCGCTCGATGGATGGACGCTTCTGTGCCCGATGACGCGCCCAAGCCCGCGGAGCAGGTCATACGCATTTTTTCGTTTTCGAGGACGCAAAGGCTGCGGCTGAGTGCGCGCGCGACGCGCATTGACGCCGTACCGGTATTGGTGTTAATTATTAAATGCTCGGCCAGCAAATATGGGCCCAGGGGGCGAGGGCTGGGGACCCGCTTTTCTTTTCGTCTCTCTATACAAAAACTTGCACCCGGACCCGCGGTCCGCGGACGCCACCTACGGACGCCTCCCACGCAGCCGGGCGGGTCGGCGGCGGGCGCAGGCCTGCGGCGCACGCCGCAGCCGGGCCGGCATCGGTGCGAGGCAGCAGCCTCTGTGGGTTACGCACACGCACCAGGCGGGGAGGCGACGATGGCGGGGCGCGGCGCGTGGAGACTAGATGGCGGGGCGCGGCGCGTGGAGACAATCGCGCCAGCGTCGCCTCCCCCGGTTGTGCTCGGACGCCGTCCCACATTGCCTTGCAATGCGCCGACGCTTCCTTTTGCTACCGTCCCCGTCGGGGCGACGTTGGAGACGCCGGCGGCGTCGAACCTGCGTGCACCGACGCGCCCAGTGGCGCGCCTCCCCCGTGGGGAACGCAAAGACGCACTCGACACCGTCGCATGACGACGGTGTCGAGCACAAGGGGTGGCTTCCATCGCCGCGGCCGCCGCCGCTGCCTCCTCCGTGGGCGTCACGCCGCAGGCCGAGGCACCACATTCGGCGCCGGTTGCGCCGCGCAACGCGCTGCGTCGGTGCCTTCGCCGCCGCACCTGCACAGCACGCGCGCGCGCTCCGCGCCATCGTGCTGCGCGGGCACGAGCTGGCCCGATTGAGAGTCCGAGCGCAGCTCCTCCGCAGCGCGCGCGCGTCAAGGCGCGCGGCGAAAGGGGCGGGCAGGTCGATGGCAAATGGAGAGATGGTTGGTGAGCAGCGCCGTCCGCCGACGCGCCTAGAGCCGGCCGCAGCGGGACGCGGAGGTGCGCGCATCGCGCGGAGCGCAAAAAAAAGACTTTCACTTTCTACACAGCCAACGGCAGCACAGCGTTGCCACGCCAGCAACGGGCAGCACAGTCAACGGCTGCAGGGGGAGGACAAGAGTCGGCCTTAGCGTAGCCTCGAGCGTTTGCAGTCGGCCCTCGCGGACCGGCAGCCGAGTGGGGCGGTGCCAAGACAAAAGGGCACCGTCGCATGTCTCTAACCTCCAGACCCATTTTCTTTTCGGAGCACGGCGAGACCGTTGCGAGGTGGACGAGAGGACGTGGTGGACCGGTGCGGAGGGACAGGGCTGATGAGTGAGTGATTGACCGGATGGGATTCGATTGCCTGAGCACAACAGAGAGAAGCCGGGGCCGCACGGGCTGAGAAGAGTATGCGCCATAGCGAGGACGAAGGGGCCACTACTCTCCGGCTGTAGGCAGCCCGCGCGTCTCCTTTAATGAGCGCGCCGAGGAGACGCCAGTGGAGCCACCCCTTCACATGTCCTATATCTGCTATCGGTTGCTGAAATCTCCGTGCTGCTACCTCTCTCGGTGGTGCGAAGGCGTGAGTCGATTCCGAGTGTGAGACTGTGTGAGTGGATGCCGCTGAGTGTTGAGCATGCGTTAGACGGTGTGAACGAGGAGGAGGCAATCTGTGGCGGTCTAATAACAAAGGTAATCCGAAAAAAAGGTAGGACGCAGGACGGACGAATTAAAGGGGGTCCGAGCCAGTACCCTGAAAGGCTGCTGCGCTCGCCTTTTTCAGGGTCCCCAGGATTTTTTTTTTTTTCTGCCGCGTGACGTAGTGCGTTTCATTTTATCCATCGTGTTCACGAGTTCACGTGCTCAAAAACTTGCAACTTGAGCGAACATGTCTCACACATACGTCTCCCGTGATCTCTGTCACATCCCCCGCTCATCGCAGAATGACTTGCATGCGCCGCAAGAGAAACTCTAAGAAACACAGCTCGTGCTCACATCTCGAACCGAGGAACCAGACCGAATAGGCGAATAGGCGTTGCGCGCACTGCGCGCACCGCACGAAAAGACGCACTTTACATTCGCACGGGCCGCATGCATTTGAATAATCGGGACTTTGTATATTGCTTTACCATGCACTTATGAACAGAACACCGCAAAATTACCTGCAAAAGAGACAAAAGAACCCACCCCCGAGCTATTGAACAAGAGGCTCGAGACGCGCTTCCCCGTTTTCAACACTCGAGGACCTGGCACCAAACACCTGGTCAACCATCATGATCACATTGATTGCATCACTGATCGCATTGATGGGTGGATGGTCCAAGCGAGCGAGCGTCCGCTTGGGACGCCATCCTATCAGCGAGCTCTCCAACGAAAGTCGAACGCTTGAAGCACAGCTTGTCGACCACTTTCACGTCGTGATAAACATAACTCGACCGCTGTGGCCCTGGCGGCCAGCAAGCAAAACGGCCACCACAGCGGCGTGCTTCACTGGAGAGCTAAGGACATTTGTCGACAAGCGTGTGCAAGACCGGTTGAAGGTCACCGTCGTCGACGAGGCCACCGATGCTTTCTTCATCACCGCACCAACGCTTTCTACATTTCGACATCACTACAGTTCAACTTCACGAGACGCTGGTCGCGGCCGCATTTATGATAGCTCGACGTCCAATCCCACGGCAGGCGCCGCGATTCACAGTGCCATGCTCAGCCTTCGCCCAGTGGCCACCTTGGTGGCTGATGACGATGATCTCTTCGGCTCGCCCCAATCCCATTGCAATGCACTGCAGATCACGTGTCGCATTCCTGGTCAGCCTTCAGCTGTGTGTGAGGGTACGCGGGTGACGGATGCTTTGGCGCGGGTTACGGATGCTTTGACCAACCGTTCGCTTGCCGACGAAATAGGGGCGTGCCATACGGGCTTCATCATCTCAACTCGCCTCCGCGCCTGCCTTGTCATGATCGAGCAGGCCGAGGATGAGCGTGGCCAGCGTGCAGGGCCACAGCAGGGGGGTGGAGCACCTCAGCAGGGGCAGTCCTCAGAGGCTAGCCCCCCTGACGTCCCCCTCAAGTACTCATGGGTAGTGCGATTGCGTCCGGACCTTTACCTTCCTTGCCGGCTGCTGCCCCGGCTGGACACGCACGCGGCCCTTTCGTCGAGCGCCCCCGTTTCGAGCGCTCCCTGGTACGTGTATTCCAACGACTTCATGGGCTGGATGCCGCGCGAGGTGGCGAGCGTGGCGCTACGCGTGATGCCGTTGCGTATACAGAATGCATATTGCTTGGACGCACACCAGCGCTTGGAATGGGTCCACCCGTGCATCATGTCCCAGTACGCATCGCATGTGACACTGCTGGACTTCAATGAATGGATCCCAATTGTGCGGTCTGCCGGTTGGCAACAACATGATGGTCAAGGCGTCGACATCGAGAAGCTCAACTTCACACAAGGCCCGGACGCTGTTTGCAGCGTGAAGAATACCTCCTCCTTTTGGGTACTCAAAGGTCCCCAACATCCCAAGTATACCAGCTTCTTCGCGTACTGCGAAAGGCCATCAGGACCGACGATGAATGACAGTGTGCTCAAATTGATTCCCACAATGATGTCTTGACACTACCGAGATCACACATAGGATCGAGAGGGGCCTGAGGGGCCTAATCATGGGCCACGGGTGTTCCACGGGTGTGATTTGTTCTTTGTTCTAGACGTGGCCGCTGACCCCGCCGGCCCGCGCGTGCCCCAGGTGGAGTATTGTTAAATGACAAGAACACTGTATTGTGTTAAGGTACATGTAGTGTTTTTGTTCTCTTTCATCTCTTTCTTCATCCTCGCGAGTCGACTTGCATGCGCGGCTTTGAAAGTGGACAAACGGCTTTCTCGTGACGCAACCGATCCGAACAGCACCGCATCGAAAGCTCAAGTGCATTGTGCGACGTGGTGTGTGCAAAGCTACGCTAAGCCCCTCCGTGCATTGGCCATAATAGTGCGGCCCATGCTACACTCGTTATTCTCATCATCACTCACCGGCTATCATCGAGCACCACAGGCGGATCACCGTGCTGGAAACCATGAAGCGAAAGATCAACATCTTTCCAAACAGCCGTCCAAGTCAATTAGGAGCATTGCTGCCTCTGCCTGTGTCGCAAGAGTGGCAAGGGTGGCGATACACTTGCCGCTCGCAATGCTCATCCTGCTGCTACCGGCGGTGACCGGCTCACCGTCGCCGCCGCCGCCTCCTTCACCACCGCCATCGCCACCACCACCTTCGCCACCGCCACCGTCTCCGCCTCCATCACCGCCACCGCCCTCGCCTCCACCAAGCCCTCCACCGCCGCCCTCGCCGCCTCCGCCTCTGCCGCCCGCTCCCAACGGCGGCTATCTTCCACCATCGCCAAACCCAAGGCGCCCGCCACCGTTGCCGCCACCTCCTTCATTCCCCCCACCTGCCTCACCACCACCCTCGCCACCCCCGCCCTCGCCCCCACCCTCGCCACCTCCTTCGCCGCCGCCAGAGCCCCCGAACCCGCCTCCATCGCCGCCACCGCCATCACCGCCGCCACGCCCACCGCCTCCCTCGCCGCCGCCCACGCCGCCACCCCCGCCGCCGCCCCCCCCACCCCCCCCCCCACCCCCGCCCCCCCCCCCCCCACCCCCC